>Ga0315536_1001084_pt1 | contig 13798 bp, 9 predicted proteins | sample SalMarSW160230MG_FD_203093 | JGI IMG/M metagenome (GOLD analysis project Ga0315536, IMG submission 203093) | Salt marsh sediment microbial communities from the Plum Island Ecosystem LTER, Massachusetts, United States - Salt Marsh Sediment SW1602-30 ... | reverse complement strand
GCATGCGGGCGAATGGCTGGAATTCTTCGAACGTCTCGGCGGACAACTCGGGGTGAGGATCGGATAATGCGCATGCCGCGCGCCACATACCGGCTGCAGTTCAATCCCTCGTTTGATTTCCGTTTGGCGCAAATCATCGTGCCCTACCTTGCCGGCCTCGGTGTGAGCGACGTCTATGCATCGCCGGTCTTCGCATCGGTAAGCGGCAGCACCCACGGATACGACGTGATTGATCCGACGGAGATTAATCCGGAGCTCGGGGGTGAGGAGGCCTTTGATGAGCTCCATGCGGCGCTTGTGAAGCACGACATGGGGTGGATACAGGATATCGTGCCCAACCACATGGCGTTCCACAGCCGGAACACCATTCTCATGGACGTGTTTGAAAAGGGGGGCAATTCCCGCTATTATGATTTTTTCGATATCGACTGGGATCATTTTCAGGAGAGCCTCAAGGGAAGGGTGCTCGCACCCTTTTTGGGAAAATTCTATTCCGAATCGCTGGAGCAGGGTGAAATACAATTGATCTATGAGCAGTCAGGCCTGCTTATCCGGTATTACGAATCAAAACTCCCACTGGCGATCCGCTCGTATCCGCAGATTCTTGCGCGTAACCTCAACCTACTGGAAGACAAGCCAGGCAGGGATCATCCGGATTTCATGAAATACATGGCGGCGATTCATCAACTGGACATCCTGTCATCATCGACCGGAACAAAAGAGCAGTACGAGCTCATCCGGCTCGCAAAAGACATGCTCTGGGAGATCTACTCGAACAATCCCGACATCCGCAGGTTCGTAGATTCGAACGTCCAGTCATATAACGGAACCCCGGGTAATGCGGAAAGCTTCAGCGGTCTGGACAAACTCCTGCTGGACCAACCCTACCGTCTCTCCTTCTGGAAGGTTGCGACCGAAGAGATAAACTACCGGAGATTTTTCAACATCAACGGCCTTATATCACTCAAGGTTGAAAATGAAGGCGTATTCGACCATACCCACAGGCTGGTGCTGCGCATGATCCGCGAGGAAAAATTTACGGGATTGAGGGTCGACCATGTCGACGGCCTGTACGACCCCACCGGATATCTTGCGCTGCTTCGGGAAAAAATCGGACGGGCCTATCTGGTGGTTGAAAAGATTCTGGCCAGGAATGAGTCGCTTCCTTCCTCATGGCCCGTGCAGGGGAGCACCGGGTATGAGTATTTGAACCGTTTGAACGGTATATTCTGCCGCAGGGACAATGAGAGGGAATTTACCAGGACATACAATCGCTTCGTCGATTTTGACTTTCCGTATGAGGACCTGGTCGGGGAAAAAAAGCGCCTGATCATCTGGAAGCACATGGCCGGCGATTTAGGCAACCTGTCCCGCGCCATCAAGAGGCTCGCGGACAGGGACCGGTACGGCAGGGACATCACCCTGTACGGTCTGCGGAGGGCCCTGGTCGAGATCATTGCTTATTTCCCCGTATACCGCACCTATTTCGACTTTCGAAGCGTCTCGCAGGCGGATGTGACATATATAAGGGAAGCGATCGACAAGGCGCGGACCAAAAATCCGGAATATTCATATGAATTTGAATTCATAGAAAGATGCCTGAACCCCGGGGCCATCGATTATTTCAGCAGCATTGAAACCGGCGACGTGACCCGCTTCACCATGAAATTCCAGCAGTACACCGGTCCGGTTATGGCCAAGGGTTTCGAGGATACGGCGCTCTACGTCTACAACCGCCTGATATCCCTGAACGAGGTGGGGGGCTGGCCTGATCACTTCGGGGCCGATGTGGACGAATTCCATGAATTCGCGGGCCGCAGGGCGGCCTCACACCCCGGCGCGCTCAATACGACCGCGACCCATGACACCAAAAGGGGCGAAGACGCACGGGCCAGGATAAACGTCCTGTCAGAACTGGCCGTGGATTGGAAAAATCATTTGATGCTCTGGGGAAAAATCAACCAGGCCAAAAAGAAAAAAATCGGCACCGAGCGCGTTCCTGACAAAAACGACGAATACTTTATTTACCAGACGCTGCTCGGAACCTTTCCCTTTTCACAAAACGACCGCGAAAGCTATCTCGAAAGGATCCGCGAATATCTCATCAAGGCCATCAGGGAAGCCAAAGTGCATACCGCCTGGATCAAGCCTGACTACGAATATGAAAAAAAAACAATATCCTTTATCGAGTCGATAGTTGATTTCGGCGGCGAGGGTGATTTCATGAGGAGCTTTCTATCCTTCCAGAGGAAGCTCGCATATTTCGGAATCTTCAATTCCTTATCGCAGACCCTGCTGAAAATCACAAGCCCGGGTGTCCCGGACTTTTACCAGGGAACCGAGCTGTGGGACCTCAGCATGGTGGACCCCGACAACCGCAGGCCCGTTGATTTCAGCGTAAGGGCGGCCTGTCTTAACCGGATCATGGTGGAAGAGAAGCGTGATATGCATTCGCTTATACGCCGATTATGGGATTCCAGGGAGGACGGGGAAGTTAAGCTTTTCCTGATCTACCGCGCCCTTAAGGCGCGGAACCTCAACCACGCCCTGTTTCAGTCCGGCGGCTACCTTCCCCTGTACGCGGAAGGCAGGTACAGGGACTGCGTCATCGCATACGCCCGCATGTTTGAGGGCGATTGGGCGATCACGATCGCACCCAGGTTTTTGACCTCCCTGGTAAACGAAGATGAAATGCCGCTGGGATCAAAGTGGGAGGACACCAGAATTGTGCTTCAGGGAAGCCATCCGTCAACATGGAAGGACGCCGTAACCGGCCAGATCATCCGGGCTGAAGAAGAGATCATGGTCGGCGGGACCCTGAACCGCTTCCCCGCAGCTTTGCTGTTGGGCACGGTCTCCGTGTAATATCCACCTTGCCGGATTCATACGAATATTGTGTTTGCAGTATACGGCATTCCGCCATATACTGCCGTACGGCGTTTCATGCCCGCACCATAATGCAGCTACGGGTGGTAAAAGCGATTTTAACTCTGCAGGATTACCATGTCGACAGAACAGAACCATAGTAAAGATTCAAATGAAGAAAGCTTCGCCGAGATGTTTGAACATTCGATGAGCCGGAGGGACGACTTCATCGTCGGCTCCAGGGTGGAAGGCACGGTCGTATCTATCACCGGTGAGAACGCGTTCGTGGACATACAGGGGAAAAGCGAAGCGGTCATCGGTATCAATGAATTCCGTAACGCGGACGGAGATGTTTCCGTTAACGTGGGGGACACGGTAGCGGCCTATATCGTATCCGTATCAGGAGGAGAAATACATTTGACCACCGGCGTGGGCATGGGGCCGGTAAGCCCGGCGGTCATGGAAATGGCGTTCCGTGAATCAATCCCCGTTTACGGCGTCGTCAAGGGAGTGGTAAAGGGAGGGTATTCAATTTCCGTGGGTGGAATAAAATGCTTTTGTCCATTTTCGCAAATCGACACCCATCCCCCGGCGGATCACAATGAACTGACGGGCAAATCATTCATGTTCAAAATCATCGAATACAGGGAAAGGGGGAAAAACATCATTCTCTCGCGCAGCGTTCTCCTTGAGGAGAAAAGAAGACTGGCGGAAGACTCGCTCAAAAAAACGCTGAAACCGGGGGATGTGGTGAGCGGGACGGTGGCGAGCGTGCGCCCCTTCGGCGTGTTTGTCGATATTGAAGGTTTTGAGGCACTGATTCCGAGATCCGAGCTGTCAAGGAGCAGGCTTTCAGATACCGGACTATTCCGGCATGGCGAAACGGTAAAGGCTGCGGTTAAATCAATCGACTGGGATGCAAATAGGATAACCCTGAGCATCAAGGACCTTCTCCCCGATCCGTGGGAAGGCATCGGCAAATACGAGGTCGGCCAGACGATAAACGGCAGGGTGGTGAATATAATCAAAAACGGGGCCTTTGTCGAAATCGAGCCTGGAATGGACGGTTTCATCCCTGTTTCGCGGATGAGCCACGTCAAAAAGATACACAAGCCTGAAGAGGCGGTCACGCCGGGCTCATGGATCAAGGCTACTATAACGGGCATAAATCGCGGAGAACATAAAATATCCCTGGAGCTCGTTTCTGACGAGAATGACCCATGGAAGGAATCCGGGGACCTGACCGGACACGTCAGCATAGTCAACGTTGAATCGCTCACCCAGTCCGGCCTGCACGTGAGGCTCCAGAACGGAATGTCGGGCTTTATCCCGCGGAGCGAGCTCAAGGCGAAGACGGATTCCGAAATCCAGAAGCACTATGTCCCGGGTACGCAGATTCAGGCAGCGGTGCTCTCCATGAGCCAGGAAAACAGGAAGCTGGTATTAAGCGAGGCCAGGGCACGGGAGATGGAGGAGAGCAAGGACTTCGAAAATTTTATCAAGAGGGAGTCGCCGTCCCAAACGGCGACACTCGGCAACATGCTGGAGGGTAAATTCAAGGATATCAGGGAAAAAATGGATAAATAGATGATCAGACTGAAAAATGGGTTTGTGGTGCCTTATGATAAGGACTTTGACGTATTCTGCAAGGATCTTATGGCGTCGATAGTCACGGAATCCCGCATATCAGCCGAATCCCTCCCCCAAGAAGAAGGGATGACCCCCAATGAGCTGTTCCTGAAAGAGATTATGGACAACTGCATTTACGTGACGCATCAACTTTTCGAAATCGCGAAGGAACGCGAAGATTTCTCGCGTTTCATCATTACCGGTTTTTTATTCAACAGCATCATCTGTTGCCTGCACACGCTGGACGGCTCTCAAAATGAAGACGGCCTGGAGGGGGAAAACAAGATTCATTGAGAGCACCTTTATAATAAATCGAGAAGCTCCCTCAGACCCTCGGTATTCATGGCGTCTATTTTTTTTTTAACGGTTTCGGGATCATCCTGCTTTCTCACGGAGATCGTCAGATCAATACAGTCTCCCTCAAAATAGGCAGGATACTGTATCCGTATCCCCGCAGACATGTAACGCCGGACTATCTCGTCGGCCCTAATCTTCAGGGAAGAGAACTCGGGATAGCGGGTGCGGTATATGAGTCCGGCCAGGAGCTCGTCCCAACGGGTTCCGGCGCTTTCACCATCAGGAGCGATATGCTCGACCAGGCCCAGGCCTCCGTCGCGCGCGTTAATTTCCAAGAGCATCTCGACGATGCTCTTGAATATATTCACCCGTATTGGAGCATAGTCAATCCACCTGGAAATCGCGCCGATCACACCCTCCGGCAGGCCAACCAGGTCCCTGATGATTTTAAAAGGAAGATTCGTATCATCAATGTACCGCCTCAGGTTGCGGGGAAGCTCCATGACGAAAATGAGGAGGGGATCGTCCTGAATGAAATACTCGGGGACGTGCAATCCGCTTCTCGCCACGTGAATGATCCTGTCGGCGCCCAGTGCTAAAGAATGCTTCAGCAGGTAAAGGACCCTGAGCCTGCCGACCGGGCCGGTTTCGTTCCTGTTGCACTTCAGCAGAGCACCCCTGACGTACCATTCCGCGTCCATAGACGCCAGAACGTTCGCCTGGACCGTTGCATGCCCCAGTTCCTTGAGTATGCCAAGCCTGTTGAGGCCGAACACTACCTGAATCCGATCGGATTTCCTGATCAGCGAGGGTGGGTCGAGCACGCCGAAATCCCGTATCGAGGCCCTGAGGTCCCCGCCTATATGATCCCTGCTTATCTTGAAATGCCGATCTTCAAGATCGATGTCGTCCAGTGATATCTGCATCAGACCAGATCTTCAAGCAGGTTGCCGAGCTCGGACGCCGGAATGACCTTCACCTTGGAAAGGTTTCGCACCGCCTCCTCCCCCGCCTCGGTCAGCTCGGTCGCGCATATGAAGACCCCCTGCCTCGCCTTCATGTCGTTTACGGCCTGCGCAAGATTTCTGAAGGGTATCTCGCCGACCCTGATGTCCTTCCAGCGTCTCACCCATATCAGTGTTTTATCCCCGGCGGGCTGGGAGTACGCGAGAAAATCGACTCCGTCGGGCTCACGGTATGTCTGCAGTATCTCGTCCACACGGTATCCCAGCTTCGCCGCCACCCTGTTGGAGACGATCCTGAAATTTTCCACGTCGAGCTGGATGAAGGCGTCGACCTTTTCGGCGGCCACGCTCGACAAAACCTTTCTTTTATCGGGAATATCCTCACGCGTTGATTCCGCGCTCGCAGCCGCGAGCACCGGGCTCAAGTCAATTTTCATTTCACTCTTAAGCCCGCATATGTGCCATACGAAATCGGGGGAAAAGGAATCCCTTAACCATTCATCGGTGTATTCCATCACCGATCCCTCGACATCCCTCGGGCCTGATTTGAAATCCATTTCCTTTCGGAGCATCGTCGTCAGGGATTGTATATTCCTGAATTCGCGATCATCCTGATATAACTGGTTCCAATAATCATACGCGAGCTCCGTCATTTCGGCGTTCAGTGCGGCAAAACCGAGATCATACAGAACAACCCTCACCTCATCGGTCAATCCCTTCTTCCTAGCGGCATGGAGAAGCTCCTCCAGCACCTTCACCCCCTCGGTCGGCCGCCTTGCCTGAATCGCAAGTATCCCGTAAAGCCTCCTGGCGATGAAAAGGGCGTTCTGGTCTGTGCTTGTATCGATGATCATGCGCGCGTAATTGAGCGCAGCCTTGTAATCGTGCTTTTTCTGCTGCGCGAACGCCATCGCAAGATTCGCGATATCGGAATGAGGATCAATGGAGAGTGCTTCCTTGAAGTAATCGACCGCATCCGACGTCTTCTGGCTCTGGTAGCTTGCAATGCCGGCGCCGAAAAGGATCTCGAAATTGCGCTCCTCAAGCCCGACAAACCGTTCAAAATATCTCTGCGCCAATTCAAAGTATTCCTGGCCGAGAAGGATAAATGCGACATGATAAAGGACCTTTACATCGTCCGGATATTTCTTCAAGATGTCGAACAAGAGCTTGAACGCCTCAAGAGTCTTTCCCAGCGTGATATAGGCCTCGGCGAGCTTCCGCACCACCGCCGCCTTATCTAACTCCGAACCGTACCTATTGATCCTGATGACCTCCTCAAGGTGGCGGACCCCATCCTCCATCCTGTCACGGTCAAGATAAATCAGCGCTAACCGGAAATGTGCGACCGGATTGGCCGGATTCTGCTCCAGAATTTTTTCATACTCCAGCATCGCCTGATCGACAAGATTTTGACTCAGGAAAAAATCGGCGCGATTAAGGGGATTCAATCGGGGAGCCAGAACAAACAGATATATGAATATTATCCCGACGATTACCAGAAACGATATAAGTATCGGAACCAGCATACTACTTCCGTATGAACCTCACGAGAGAGGGCCAGCCGTTGATAATGAAAGACTGTTCGTCCTCCCTCTTGACGAAAAAATCGTCTTCATGCTTGATCCTGCTCTTTAGGGGGAGGTTGATCATGATGTCCGGCGGAACGAATTTAGGAAGCTTTTCAAAATGCACCTGTATCTCATTGCTTGTAGACACCACCCGGATGGTGATGGGCCCGAACCTTGACGGAGCGTCCTCCACCTGAATCTCGCTGCCCGGCTCGAACCACTCATTCCTCGGCAGCGGGAAGAGATCGAGCCGCTCCGGATGATCGATGAACAGGAGATTGCGGATCGTCGCATAAATCATAGAACTCACCGCAGGAGATGCGCCCTCCCCCCAGTTGCCCCATCCGCTCGCGGGATGAATGTATTCGGGAAGGACATACCTTTTGTTTTTCGTTTTCAAAAGGCTTTCGACCATCCCGTAACCCCTTTTATCTTTGAGAAAAATCAGATTGTTCGCGATCACAAGGGTCAAAAAGACGTCACATCCCAGAGATGAGATGAAAAACGGCTTTTCAGAAATATGCCGATCCATGGCGCGGATCAGGGACCGTATTGCATTCTCGGGAATTGAATCGATCCTGAACGGAAACCCGCCGAAGATGCTGAAAATGATGAATTCATTTCCATGGGCTTCCGCATTGAAATCCGATTCCTGAATGAAGCCCGCGATCCGATCCGCTTCCTTCTTATATTTTATTTCATCGCCGAAAAGCCCGAGACACCGGGCCATATAAGAATGCTGCGCGAGCGTAAAAGAGATCAATATTAAATCGAAAGGGTGCTCCTCGGCGATAAAATAATCCCGCAACGAATTTCTATTTCGAGCTCCCGGTCTTTTTATTTTTGAGGAATAGCCGTACATTGCGGACGACAGCTTATTAATAAATTCAAATCTTGCCCGCAGAAAGTCAATGTCCCTCATATAAATGAAATAATCCGCCATGGCGCAGATCACATAACAGATGCCGATCGCATCATCATCGGCAAGGCCCTTCACCCTGCCAGCCGATTTGTCCATTATTACATCGATATATCTGATCGACTCATTGAAATAACCCATACGGTTGAATCCGTATATCACATAAAACGCCGTACGGAAATCGGCTGCACCATTCCCGCCCATAAAATCCTTCGGCGGTCCGTTTAAGAGGGAAATTTTTGAGCCGTAAAACCAGTTTACCAGGTGCTTTGACGGCAGGTGGATGTTGGCTCCATTCCTGATCCTGATCTCCGCATAAGAGGCGAAATCATCCCTGACCTTGCTGAAATCGTATTTTCCCGCCGGTAAACCGGCACGCCCGTTAAGCGCGATCCGGAAGATAAAGCGGTTGTCCCCATTCTTGAGCTCGAATACAAGCCCCAGCGTTGCCAACCCATATGGAGAATCGCATCGGACCTTCCCGGCCTTCCCGTCAATCAGGTCGAGGTCTGTATCCCCCCCTCCGACGAAGATATCATCCGGTTCGCCGACAGAGCACGCGGATTTTCTTCCGTTTATGCTCATACAAAATGAATCCTTGTCATACGAAACCGACCGGAGCCCGCCCAGCTCGAACTGGTCGTAAGGCCTGACGACAAACAAGAGAAATGCCCGCTTACGCTCCTTCAGGACGCATTCGGCTTCGATGATGGCCTCGTCGACGGTGCTCCGCGCTCCGTACACCATCTGATGCAAGGCGAACAGGTTCGTACCCCACGAGGTATGGACGATCGAATTCCTCGTGTCCCTTTCCTGGACTACTTTCTGAAGATTATCTGCCGCCCGATATATCGCATCGTCATGAAAAATCCAAAGCTCCACGGACCAGTGGTCATAGGACGGCGATACCATGCCCGAGGGATCAATGCGGATCCCCTCCCCGGATAAAAAATTGGTAAAATAACAACAATCCCTCATCGCGGTGTTGAACAGGAACAAGGGTATTAATGAGGACGAATCGTTTCCGGGTACGCCCCTTGCCGTAGCCCAGGCAGGCCATCTAAAAAATGAGAATTTCTGGAAGAGGAGATAATTACTGAGGCCGGTAAAATAGAGGTTCTCCGAAGAAAGGATTTTTACCGGGTCGACGTTTACTTCGCAGGAGCGTGTAAAATCAATTAAATTTAATTTTTTTTGAGGGCTGGTTTTATTCGACGTTTGAATCAATGGCTACCGCAAATATTATTCAAATCAAAATGTTGAAAGCGCTTCTTCTTCAGTATCATAGATATCGAACATGTCGACGAGCTCGACGACCTCAAAGATCTTTCTGACCGCATTGTTCATATTGCAGAGGGCAAGGCGTCTTTTCTGCTCTTTCAGTATTCTCATGGTGGAAACGAAAATCCTCAGGCCGGAGCTGCTCATGTATTCGACCCCATTCAAATTCAGAAGCAAATGAGTATCAGGATCGTTCTGGATGAGATTGTTGATCTCCTTTTCTATATCTGAGGACAGATGGACATCCAATCTCCCCGAAAGGTATATGACATTTACGCTTCCGACTTTTTTTATATTCAAATCCATAACAAATGCGCTTCCGTTCCGTAGTGGATATCAATAATCCATGACCACAAACTATAAATCAATTAAAAAATCGATTCTTATCAATAATTATTCCCGTCCCTCTTTCGTCTGCTTCTTGGTTATGAGAAGGCCCGCCGCAGTCAGGACAAGTATAACCAAAAAAACAACCGCCAGTATGACCAGGATCTCTGGAGCTTCCTGCCTTGCAAGCACCTCCCGCGCTCCGGAATCAAGATTAAGATCCGCGGCGATCTTCATGCCGGTCGTTCTCTGAACATGTATGAATATGAACAGTAGAAGGGCCGCCATAAAGGGAAAAACCAGGCCGTTGTAATACACAAGACCTCGGTAGCGCAGTGGATCAAAAAGAGGCATGATCATCGCCAGGCCGTTTATCACCAGCAGCATGGAAAAGATCCTGAAGATATAGTAGAGGGGAGACATGATATCATCGCCGTTGATCTGGTTCAGCCAGTCTTCCCCGGTTACCTTCCCGACTATCATATTTTTCGTGCCTCTGCTCTCGAAGTCATGCACCGCAGCAGTGCTCTTCTCTTCTGATATCACGGAAAAAAGTTTGAATGCCCTGTAGGGAGAGATGAAAAAGAAAAGCCCGATGGCGATGTAGACGATACCGGTTAAAATCACCACTGCCTGAAGAACGTTTGTTGCCTTCGACCTCATCGGAACCCCCACGCTTCCTTTGTATTCATAGGGTATTATTAATCAATAATAATTTCCTTAGATGATTCCTAAAACTTTTATTGGGACAAAAAATCTCAAACACGGCCAGCCTTATCCGATTTATGGAAGTATATAAATATAAATTTTTGTATATTAAAAAAATTAACAATCAGCACTGAACAATTTTAACACCCGAATGAAGATTAAAAAGGCCTGAGTGTATATATATTTCATCAAACTGCGCGTGAACGTTTTCATGCGTGTGTAATTTCCGACAATAGTTTGAAGGATAATTCCTCCGATACTTCCATAATTCTGCCCGGGTGCATGTCGGCTTCCGAGAATTCCAATACAATGTTGTGATCGGCGAGGCCGTTTCTCCGGTTACCGTCCCGCCTATCGTGTATGAAGCCCATATAGTTCGCAAATAATTGCATCAACCTGCCTTCTCTGAATTTGATTGGGTGTGCGTTGTCGGCGGAAACATATACCGTTTCATCAACGTCGATCCTGAACATGTCTTCGATCTGAACACTGAAGTCAGGATAACCTGAATTATACGGAGAGCCCATGATGGGGACCTGTTCGAACAGCGGATACATGCAGAAAGACGCCGCGACCACATCCTTGAGATAACCGGTGCTGAAGAGTCTTCTCTCCGTCATGCCGTCGCGGCCGAGAACAGCCGTGGGCACGTCAATCAGCATCTCGATTCTGCTCAAGCCGCAGGCCTCCTCCGCGAGCTTCATGATAAGATTATTTTTAAAAACATGCTCGGTTGGAAACGTAATGTCCAGCAGCTTGTTGAGCCGCTCCTCTGAAAAAAAACGTCCGATCCACTTCCTGAAATCCTTGACGGTTCCGGTGAGGAGATAGAGCGATAGGATGATATAACCGTAAGACGAGGTGTAGTAGACATCGAATTTTTGCTCTGTTTTTCGAAGCGCGTTTAAAAACCCTCCATAGATCAATGCGGGAATCAATGCCGTTTCAAATACGGCCGCGCGCCTTTTCCTTGTAATCAGTGAAGCCATGTATGATACTGCCTCATCCTCCGCGAGCCGCGTCATTCGGTCGAGCCCGCCATTCGTATCTCCAGGACCGAAATCCGGGAGCACAAATCCGCCGGTGAAGTTCCTGACACTGCCGGCATACCGCTCGTTGATGACATAGTATACCCTTTGGCCCTCTTTCGCATGCTCGTCGAATATTTCAAACTGGGAACGTATCTCCTTCCTGTTTTTGACCAGGGTGAATATCTGGTCAGAGAGTGCGAATATACGATTCCTCAGTTCGATATCATCATCTGAGCAATCGATTACGATAAACCTGTATTCCCTTGATAAGATGAAAAGGAGCGGGGATACGATGTCCGGGTTCACCTTGACCTTCGAACCGAATACGACATTGATGCAGTCCAGGTTGGCGTCCACGGGCACGATCCACTCATTGATTATACCCTCGAATCCCTTTTCTTCATCAGAACGCTGGGACAGGGGAGTGGTGATCTTTTTCTCAAAAAAATTAAAAACCGAATACCCCGTGACCGACATGTCCAAAACCACCGTTTTCTCCTTCCGTTTCAATGAGAGCGCGATCAAAGAGGACAGGTATGATTTACCCGACTGGGGTGACCGCCCGTATACGGTGATTATTTTGCTTTTGCCGCCGGCATACTTTCTGCCTACATCCGAGAAGCCGAGTCCGATCCTGGAAATAATTTTCAGATATCCCCTGAGAAATTTGAATGACATGAGGAAAAACCGGTACATGTCCTCAAGGTTGAAATTCAAAAGCGTGGAATCGACGAGCGCCTTGATCCTTCCCGCCTGCCTGATCTCGGTGAAAGGAAGAGGTCCGAAAAACGAGCCGGGGGTTAAAAACAGGGAATCGGATTTCCCGGGTGGTTCCATCCGGAACATGCCGTTCACGATGATGTTGAATGAATCGGCCTTTTTCAGGTCTAATTCATCCCCCTTCTTGGCAAAAGAAAGGCTTCCGATTCTCTGGAGCTCCTTGATCTCCCCCGCCAGGCTGTGTCGGAAGAGAGGAAGGGAGCTAAGTATTTTGTCTGTTGCGGTCATGAGGAGGTTTTCTTCAAATTCTCTTCAGTAAATTTATCAGCTCGTTCTTGCCGTAAAGCTCTATCGGGCGGCTGTTGGCGAAATCGAGCGCCGATTGTGTTAATTCTCCCGTGGTAATGAGGATCACCCTTGTCACGTTCTTGGCCCTCATGCTTTCCTGCAGATTCCGTAAAAATTTTTCCTGTATGGTGTCAGTCGTCCGGCAAAAATGGACCAGCCTGTTCGACGACCGTGTATTACGCCACTTGCCTTCACTCTCGGACGCGGTGATCTCTATCTCGGTATCGCTTATGATTTCTATATCCGAAATTTTGAAATTCATGGACTCTGCAATCTTGCGGCAGGTGTGCTCGAATTGAGCCAAACCGCATATGAGAAAATCCTTGATCCGGTCATCCTGCCTGAATTCCGCATAGGCCTTCAGCTTCATTTGGACGTCCCGAAAATCCGGCTTGACCTCGATGATCTTCTCCCACTGGTATATGGCCGAAGGTATGTCCCTGACCTTCTCGTTGCACTCTCCGAGATAATATCTGAGGCCGAGCTCGGTGGAGCTTCCACGGCGGGCGAATTTGAGCCCGCGTTCGAATTCCAACAGCGCCTTTGGGATCATTCCCATTGAAAGATGGCAGGCGCCCTTTGCGAGGAAGCAACGTACCTTGAGATCTTCGCTTTTCTGGGCGATTTCGAACTCCTTGATCGCCCATTCGAAATCTGACAGCTGCCTCAGTACAAGGCCGAGAAAATAATGGCTCCGGGAATCCGCAGGGTCCAGCCGAATGGCCTCCAAGAGCTCCTGCTTCGCCTCGGCGTACAGCGTGGTCTGATAGAAGATCTGGCCGAGATAGTAGTGGGCAGGAGAGTGCTGAGGATTAAGGGCAGTGCTTTTTTTAAGAAAGACCGTCGCCTTTTCGTACGCATTGATCTTGAAAAAAATCAATCCCAGCTCATAATAATTTTGAAAATCGTCGGGAGCAATCTTTGTGAGTATCAGGAACTCGTTCTTTGCTTCCTCCGTGTACTTTTGATCAAGATACAGCTTCGCGAGCTTTACGCGGAGATGGGCCTCGGTTATCTTTTCATTGAATCTATTGTATTTTAAAGCCTGTCGGTACTCCAGTATGGCGAACTTGAAATTCTTCTCCTTTACGTACGCCTGCGCGAGCAGGTAATGCGCATATGAGTTCTGCTCGTCCT
>Ga0315536_1001083_pt1 | contig 13801 bp, 12 predicted proteins | sample SalMarSW160230MG_FD_203093 | JGI IMG/M metagenome (GOLD analysis project Ga0315536, IMG submission 203093) | Salt marsh sediment microbial communities from the Plum Island Ecosystem LTER, Massachusetts, United States - Salt Marsh Sediment SW1602-30 ... | reverse complement strand
ACGACAATGACCAGTCCTGCCGAGAAAAAGGCCCAGGCACACGAGCCGATTGTACATAACAGCCCGATTGGCCACGCGAAAGGTGTTAATCCGGGCAGGGTCGCATGGATACACGACGCTGACGCAGCCAACTGGCATGGCTCTGATAACGACACCAGCACGCCTTACTGGCATTCCGATGCAAGCACTGACCCGGATGTTGTCGCTGAAATGATGTCAAAGGCGCTCAGGACATTAACCGGCAAGAGCAGCGATGAAGAGGCGTGGGACGCGATATTCAGAAACTTCAACCAGCAGGCCGGCAGAGGCTATGTCGGTTATACTCCCGGTGAAAAAATCGCGATTAAAGTCAATTTTGTTTTGATGCTTGCCTCGGGCACTGGTGCCACCGATAAGGCTCTGAGTTGTTACGACCAGATTGACAACGCTCCCCAGCTTACAATCGCACTGCTGCGGCAGCTTATCGATAACGCCGGAGTCGCACCGCAGGACATAAGCATCGGCGACCCGCAGAATGCTATGCCTAACTACTGGTACAATATTATACACGCCGAGTGTCCCGGCGTTGTCTATCTGTGCAAGAGCGGCACGACTCAGTCCGGAAGAACTACACTTGCGTACGATACCAGTGCACATTTCGATTTCAGCGACCCGGATTCGTCGCACTGGACCGGTGTCACCCAGCAGGATTACATCCCGGATTATTTCGCGCAGGCCGATTATTTTATCAATTTCCCCATCCTTAAAAGCCATAATAGCGCCGGCATAACCGTCGCAGGTAAAAATTTCTACGGTGCTTTAATGAGAGCGCCAAACCAGTCGGGCTACTACAATATGCACAACACCCGGCCGTATAACTCTGACGGCTCTCCGTATTCAAGGCCTGGAATGGGATACTACAGGGCCAACGTTGACCTGATGGGCCACCCGAAACTCGGCGGCAAGACGCTGCTGGTTTTGATTGATGGACTTTATAGCGGCCGAAGCTGGGATTCACATCCGATACGATGGAACATGGCGCCGTTCAACGGTGACTGGCCCAGCAGTATTTTTCTTTCGCAGGACCAGGTCGCAGCCGATTCAGTGGCTTTTGATTTTATGGACAATGAATGGACCGCCAGCCCTCCTAACAATTCAAATATGAATGGATATCCGCAGTATTCCGGCACCGACGATTACCTGCACGAAGCCGCCCTCGCCGATAATCCACCTTCCGGTACAACCTACGACCCGAACAATGACGGCATAGGCCTGTCAAGCCTCGGCACGCACGAGCACTGGAACAACGCGACCGACAAACAATACAGCAGAAACCTCGACCCGGTCGAAGGGGCGGGCATCGAATTAGTAACCGCGCCAGGCGACGTCGGTGATTTACACAAAGACGGCGTTGTGGACTTCAGAGACTTTACGAAGTTTGCCGCCGCGTGGAGGAGTTCCGAAGGTGACAGCAATTGGGACGCAGCCTGTGACATATCGATACCGAGTGACGGCGTAATTGATTTATACGACCTGATGGAGTTTTACAGCGGCTGGCTCAATGTTTATGTGACCGACCTTATTGAATCCGGCGCGACGCTGCAAACAGTTTATACAGATACCAGCACATCTTTCGAGGGGCCGATGTGGGACCCGGCAAGCGGCAAACTTTTCTTCTCCAAAAGAACTTCTACATATCGAACGCTGCGCCTCGATTCACCCGGCAGCGTAACGCTCTGGCGAAATCCTTCGGCACAGACGAACGGTATGTTCCTCTCGCTCGATGGTCGTATGCTCGCCTGCGATGAAAGCACAAAACAAATTACGAGCATTCGAATCGACGAATCAGGACCGGCCGATATAACGGTGCTTGCCGATACATCCGACGGTTTCACCAAAATGCCGAACGACCTTTGTCAGCTAAAGAACGGAAATATTTATTTCACAACTCCGTCGTGGGACGGCAGTGGCGCAAGCGCTCAGGGCGTCTGGCTAATCGAACCTGACGGAACAGTAACTCGTGTCAACAACACAATCAACCAGCCCAACGGGATAATCAATTCGCTCGACGATAAAAAACTATACGTCTCGGCCGGCAGCACCGTTGTCGCTAATCAGCAGTGGTGGGTCTTCGATATCAACGCAAACGGCACGTTAAGCGCCCCTTCGGTATTCTTCGACCCGGCAAGTCCGCCCGACACCGGCAACGTCCCCGACGGAATGACCATCGACGAGCTTGGAAATCTGTATTTCAGCGGCCTGGGCGGCGTCTGGATTGTTTCACCCGAAGGCGAACAGCTCGATTTCATTGACACGCCGACCTCGATTCTCAATGTAACTTTCGGAGGCCCGAACGGCAGAACGTTATATATGGCCTGCTATGATTATGTTTACAGTCTTGCTATGAACGTTCGCGGCGGAGGCAACCATAGCTGGTAAAAAAAATATTTAGCCCCACGTTTTACGTGGGTTTTTTTCTCAAAAAGAGAGGGCGGGCAGCCGGCAACGGCCGCCCGCTATTATGTGAATCACCCTCCTGCTTGCCGCCTCGACTCGCCCCGGCCTCTTCCTGTCGGAAAACAGGAGCAGGGGCGGAGGCGGGCCGGGTGCTTGTGTGTCTTACCGATGCGAATCTACCATTTCAATGTTGGTGTTTTGTTAGCAAATGATTAGTTCCGAATAAATTTAATCCCGGCTGCGGTGATAGATCCCATAAAGCAGACTAACTCAGAGTCCGAGAAAATCGTTGACTATGAATCTGAAATGTCACGGGCAAAGTAAAATCGGCATTTATGTAATCTCAGGGGCGTAAAAGGACGAAGAATATCTGAGTTGCAGAGTATTTTTAACAGCGCACGGCGGGTTAGCCCTCCGGCTTCGAATTTTCAGGAGACTAATATGTCATCGGTAACATCACAATCAAAAGCAATGAAAGTCGCACAAATCAGGCAAAAGGCAAAGGGCCTCGGTATCGAGCCGGGCAATATGAAAAAGACCGAGCTTATACACGCTATACAACGGGCCGAAGGAAATAATCCCTGTTATGGGACGGCACAGGGCTGGTGCCAGTACGAAGCCTGCTGCTTCAGAGGCGATTGCCTGAAATAAGTTTTCGTATTTCAAACCAAAATTTGTTTGTCACGCATTGGCGCGAACTATTTTGGCTCCTGCGGGATTGAGGCGTTGTTCTATCTGCTCATAGCCCCTGTCGATGTGGTAAACACGATTTATAACCGTTGTGCCTTCGGCGGCCATAGCTGCAAGAACCAGCGCAGCAGACGCCCGTAAATCAGAGGCCATAACAGGCGCAGCTTTTAGTTTTTTCACACCTGAGACAATGACGGTCGGACCTTCCTTGCGCAAATCGGCGGCCATACGGCTTAGCTCGGCAACGTGCATAAAACGGTCGGGAAAAACTTTTTCAATAATGACGCTGTTTCCTTCAGCAAGTGACAATAACGCCATGAACTGGGCCTGAAGGTCGGTCGGAAAACCGGGGTACGGCTGGGTCGTAATCTGGGCTGTGTGCACCGATTCGTTTCGGCTGACAACACAACCGTCATTGTTTTTATCGACGGCGACACCAATGTTGCGAAGGATATCGACCACGGCCATCAGGTCGTCGAGTCTGCAATTTTCTATATGCAGGTTTCCTGTGGTTATAGCGGCCGCGGCCATAAATGTCCCCGCCTCGATACGGTCCGGTATAACGGTGTATTCAATTGGCTTTAGATGCCTGACCCCTTTTATAACCAGACGCGGTGAGCCGGTCCCTTTGATTCTTGCCCCCATCTTGCGAAGACAGTTTGCAAGGTCGGTAATCTCAGGCTCGCAGGCTGCCGATTCGATTACAGTGATACCTTTAGCAAGCGTTGCCGCCATAAGTATATTAGCTGTACCCAGGACGGTAGAGCCGAAAGGCCCGCCCAGAAAAATCTCTTTTCCAATAAGTCCGTTCGGCGCTTCGGCGACGATATATCCGTTGTCGATTCGGACTTCTGCGCCGAGCTCTCTCAGGCCCCGCAGGTGAATGTCGACCGGCCTGTAGCCGATAGCGCAGCCGCCGGGCATTGAGACGCTGGCTTTGCCGCATCGGGCCAAAAGCGGACCCAGCACACAGATGCTCGCACGCATCTTGCGGACAATCTCATAATCCCCGACCGGATTATCGATTACCGACGAATCTATTGAAATGTCACCGTTATTCTCGCGGGCAACTTTACAACCAAGCGCGGTCAGAAGCTCACTGCAGACAGAAATATCAGAAAGATGCGGGACACTCTTAATTGTCGATCGCCCCGGCGCCAAAATGGTCGAGGCCATAATGGGCAAAGAAGCGTTCTTGGAGCCGTTTACCTTTACTGTTCCTTTAAGCCTGGTCGGGCCTGTTATCTCGAAGACATCCATTGTCTATTTCCCTTGAAAAGACCGCCGGCTTCTGACATACTCCGTGGTGCGCTAAAGCCGTCGGAACTAATTTAATACAATCAGGGCTTATATAAAAGGAAAAGTTCCGGGACCGTTGTTATTTTAGGTTTTTTAATGTTCGATGAATTCTTCGATAATTTTGACGCTTCTTACTTAATACCGATATCGGGCCTGTGCTTGTTCGGGTATTGGCTGCTGAATACCTCTCTGGGTCGCAGGGCGCTCATCGATTCGAGGCCCAGAAGAAACAGGATGTCCTCTGCCTTTCCGTGGGTTTTTTTGCTGTTGTGGTTTTGTATAACGATAATCGCAGCATTTATAATTGATTCTCTGACCGCCAAATCATCAGAACAAGAGGTGGTATTCATTCAGACTGTTGCTCAGGCACTCATCAACGTTGCCTTCGCCTTCGTCGCACTGATAGCGGCAGGGAAATTTTTTGCACGCCGGTTGAAGGGCTTCGGTATAAATCTTAAAAAAATTCCGAAAGATTTAATCTTTGCTTTTAGTTACCTTTTTGCCGTGGTTCCCGTAGTTTATGCGGCTTTGCAGGCCACTTTTGTCATCGGCAGGCTTGTTTTCGGCGGCGATTTCCAGATACAACCTCACGAGCAAATCGAGATGATAGAAAGCTATACCCAGCCTGCGATTCAGGCCGCAATCCTTATCAGCGGCGCTCTTGTCACTCCGTTTTTCGAAGAGATTCTGTTCCGCGGCCTCATTCAGTCATCGATTCGCTCTTATAATATAAGACCCTGGCCTGCCATAGTCATAACTTCGATAATTTTCACCCTCCTTCATCCGTCGGGACTTCAGCCTGCCGTTTTTGTTCTCGGTATGCTGCTTGGTTACGCATACGAGAAGAGCGGCTCGCTGTTTCGCCCGATGTTCATCCACGCATTGTTCAACGGTCTGACTTTAATAACCGCAATCAGCAGAAGCGGATAATTGTTCCGGAAACTCAATAGCCGAAAGCAGGGCTGATTTATAAACCTCCCGGATTATCCGAAGAGGTCAGTTGACCAGTCTTCTTCGTAATCGGCCAACTGCGAGCAATCCAACCACAAAAATAAATATGAGAATGTATAAAAAGTCGCCTGCCAACGAGACAGAATACCTGTTTGTGCAAATCGCCCGCGCAAGCCTGACCGAATGGGTCAATGGAAGTATCTCGGCGATTGGCCTGATTTTTTCGGGCAGATTGGAGATGGGGAAAACCACACCCGAAAAAAAGAACATCGGCGACAGCAGGCCCGTGAAGAAAAAGTTAAAGTGGTTAATCGTTTTTACAAAAGACGTGACAAGCAGCGCCAGCGTCGCGAACATAACACCGGTAATAAAACCTATCAGCGGCACGAACAGACTGTGCGGCAGAGATATTATCCCGAAGACCGTCAGGATGCACAGCACGGCAAATGAAAAGAAAAATCCCTTGCTCCCGGCCCATAGTATTTCGCCTATGATGAGGTTGTTCGCCGTGATAGGCGCAGCTAACATCCCGTCATATACCTTGTCGAACTCCAGGCGGATAAACGTACCGAACGTGCACTCGAACGAGGACGTGAACATCGCGCTGGTCATCAGCAGTCCCGTCCCGAGAAATTCGATATAACTCAGTCCCTGCATTGTGCTGGTGATATATTTGGTTAGTCCCAGTCCAACGCCGGCCAGGAACAGAAGCGGTTCGAGAAACGGCGGCAGGGCGTTGCTGAATATATTTTGTGTATAGACACGCACGTGCCTGTACCAGACGCTGTAAAGCCTCCGCCAAAGGGGCGGTATATTCGGTGTATTATTGTTTGTCATCGAGTCCTCTGCCCGTCGCACGCAAAAACACGTCTTCGAGGTTCGCCTGCCGCAGATAATATTGCGCCCCGTGCAGCTTATTGGCGAATGCCCGCAGCCTTTCGGTATCGTCACTGTAGAGCCTCGTCATTTCCTCCGCCTTTTCGATTCGCACGTCCTGCGCAAGCTCCGGCGATTCGAAAAGACTTGCCGAATAGGAGCCTGTCACCTCGAGCACGTACTGCTCGACATTTTGCTTTAAAAGCTCCTGCGGCGTATCACTCATAATTTTTTTGCCCTTGTGCATAATCAAAACTTCATCGCATATTTGAAATGCCTCCTCCATATAATGCGTCGTCAGCAGGATTGTCGTGCCGCGTTTTTTCAGCTGGTGCAGCTTGTCCCATATCAAATGCCGCACCTGCGGGTCCAGCCCGGTGGTCGGCTCATCGAGAATCAGCAGCTTCGGGTTGTTCATCAGCGCCCGCGCGATGACCAGCCGGCGTTTCATCCCGCCCGACAGCTCCCTGATTTGCGACTTTGCCTTGGCTGAAAGCTCGAGAAAATCGAGCAGGTACTCGATTTGTTCTTTTGCGGTTGTTTTCCCCAGACCGTAGAAATTGGCGTAAATAAGGAGGTTCTGAATTACGTTAAGCTCATCATCGAGATTATCTTCCTGCTGCACCACGCCCGACATTGATTTTATCGCAAGTTCATCTTCAGCCGGGTCATAACCTAAGACGTCCACAACCGTACCGTCTTTTCTGTCTCGCAGGCACTTGCCGTAGAGCATCTTCATCACGGTCGTCTTGCCCGCACCGTTGGGGCCGAGAAAACCGAAGCACGTTTTGGCCTCGACCTCGAAACTCAAATCGCAAACCGCGCACAGCTTCCCGAAACTCTTGTTGAGTTGTTTTATGGTAATTACATTTTCAGGCATCTATATATAACCCGCCCCGAATGTTCTTCAGTTTTTTACTTTTTTTAATCCCGGCTTTACCTCAGTGAAGCCGGATACGCTATTTTGAACATTCGCTTTTTGAAAATTTGAATTTGTTTAGGGTTTAGAGTTTAGGATTTAGAATTTTATATTTTTATTTTTTACTTTTTACTTTAGTTTTAACACGTCAGCCATAGTATAAAAACCGGGTTTTTTACCGACCAGCCATTTAGCCGCGCACAGCGCGCCTTTTGCAAAGCAGTCCCTGCTGTGGGCGGTATGACTCAGTGTCACCGTCTCGCCCTGCGTGCCGAAGATTACGCTATGCACACCGGTTATATCACCCGCACGGACCGAGTGAATACCGATAGTCCCTTTCTTTCTTTCGCCGCTTCTGCCGAATACGACGCAGTTTTGCAAATCTCTTCCGGTCGCCTTGCAGATATTCTCAGCTAACGTCAGCGCCGAACCGCTCGGTGCGTCTTTTTTGAATTTATGGTGCTGTTCGATTATTTCGATATCGTATTCATCACCGAGCATAGCCGCGGTTTTACCTGCTAATGAAAAAAGTACGTTCATACCGACGCTCATATTTGTACCGTAAATAATGGGAATGTCTTTTGCGGCTGCTTCGACTTTTTTCTTCTGCTCTGTGCTCAGACCGGTAGTGCCCATTACTAAGGCCGCCTTCTTTTCAATACAGAATCGAAGTGTTTGTTCACTCGCCTCCGGCAGGGCAAATTCGATTACCGCATCAGCGGTCTGCGGAAACTCGGGACCGATTTTGACACCATTAATCCCGGCATCTTTACCGCTATCCGGGTGGCCTTTGGTCTCGACCGCCGCGATAATATCGAAATCCGCAGATTCTTTGCATAACGACAATATCCGCTGGCCCATACGGCCTGCTGCACCGACGATTACCAGTTTTGGCTTCATAGTCCGGTCCTTTAAGTTTTATCTGAAGCAACGGGTTCCCATTTTGCTGTTTTTATGCAAAATGGGGTCCAACGCCGATATGAAATATAACCGCGTAAAAGCGGTTTTACAAGAATTATTGACCGCGGTTCCAAACGCAGGGTGAACATTTTCCCGCGTTTGTCGTGGTAGTTAATTGGAGGTGAAAAAAATGCGAAGCGTAATAATACAAACAGTATTGCTCGCAGTTTTGTTGGTCGGTTTGGTTGTGTGGACCGGCTGCGAAAACAGCGCCCAGACGGGCGCGGGTATCGGTGCTTTGGCCGGTGCCGGTATCGGCCAGTTGGCCGGCCGTCATACCGAATCGACGCTCATTGGCGCTGCCGTAGGCGCCGGCGCCGGGTACATCATCGGAAATGAGCAGGACAAGAAAAAACAGCAGGCCGAAAACGAAGATTTAAAAGCCGAGATGAACACCGTAACGGTCAACGTGACCAACAGCAACGGCTCGATTATTCCGGTCAAGCTCAAAAAACAGGGTGTCGGATATGTCGGCCCGCGCGGCGAATACTACGACACACTTCCAACCAGCGAGCAGCTAAGACCCATATACGGTTTTTAAACACTGCTTAGGCGGCGCATAATAAAAGGCCGAAGGACAGCGCTTTCCCTCGGCCTCTTCTATAGATAACCACCCTTGCAGTGGTGGTGACTTTACGTCGCGGGATTAAATTGGATTGTAGGGGCTGTAAAGTTCGTCCGTTTCTTTTTTCGGCTCACTTGGCCAGCCTAACTGCTCGAACAGAAACTCCGTCGCCTGCCGCAGCATCACAGCAGGCATACACGGGTACATCTCCAGCGAGCCGATTATATCGTTATCATATTTGTTGAGCGCCTCGAGCAGATAGTCCCAGTTCTCATGAGGCATTCCGCCTCGCAGTCCAGGCGGCTCATGGTCGTCCATTCGGCCGTAGTTGTCCGTCAGGTGCAGGTGCGTCACCCGCTCAGCTAATCGGTCAACGTACTGCTCGAAGCTGTACCTGTCGTCGAGGTGCGCAAAACCCGTATCGAGACAATAGTGCAGCGTCTCGAACATCTCGCCCGCCCGCAGCACGTCTTCGAGAGGCCCGGTCTCTAAGCAGATAGCCACGTCCAGCTTATCAGCCATACTCATCACTTCTGCCGCGTGCGTCGAGCCGTTCATATCTTTGGCAGCCGGTATCCCTAAGCTGCGAAGGTCGGTGACGATGTTTGCGCCGAGCAGCTTTGCGCATTCGATTTGCCGCTGCCACTTTTCGAGGCTCAGCCCGCCGTGTTTTCCCTGGCGGCTCCTCATCGAAACAAGCATACCGTCCGTCGCCGCCGCTAATCGCGGCCAGTTGCGTTTTTCGTAGCGGCACTCTTCCTGTCCTCGAATGGTAGGCCAAAGCTCTATACCGAAGCCCTGCGACTTGAGGAACTGGCATTCCTGTTCGAGCGACAGGTTGTTTTCTCTCCACCAGAAGAGCATCGACGATACTACATAGCGAATCTGCATTATGGCCCTTACCACAACCAAATTTATTGTCCGGGGTTTTGTTTTTCCCGGGGTATTTTGTTTTATCGGCAGAAAACCACGGCGGTTGAACCAATCTCGAAAAAAACGGGTTTTCCGGGCCCGGCTTCAGAGATTTCCTTAGCCTTATCTTGAGCCGGTTGGGTGGGACCTATAAAAAACACAGGAATACAGCGATAAATGAAAAACCGCTGCCCGCGTAAAATTTATGTTGAAAAAGGCGATGATTATGCTAAAATCCCAGGTTTTAGATTATGGAGTAAAATTCGATGAAGAAAGACATACATCCTAAATACGAGAAGGTTACGGTCCACTGCGGTTGCGGCGCAACGTTCGAGACCCGCAGCACGGCCAAGGAAATCCACGCGGAAATCTGTTCGATGTGCCACCCATTCTATACCGGAAAGCAGAAATACGTCGATACCGCCGGCCGAATCGAGAGATTTAAGAAGAAATACGGTAAGAGCTACATCAAGGACAAAAAACAAGCCGAGAAGTAGCTATTGTCTGTCTATAGCGGATGATGTATAACGGCCAAAGAGTACTGACCGTTAAGCGTTATCCGCTATTTTTATGCACACAGGAAGGTGCTTATGACCGACGCAGCAAGTTCACTTATAAGCAAGCTTGATGAGCTGGAATCGAGGTACGGCCAGGTCGAAGCCCAGATAGCCGACCCGCAGGTCGCCGCCGACCACTCTCGACTAATCGCGCTTAGCAAGGAGCAGGCTAAGCTGCGCAAAATCGTAACCAAGTACCGCCGGTACAAGCAGGCGCAAAGCGGTATCGCCGACGCCGAGCAAATACTCGCTGATAAGTCCGTCGAAGTGGACTACAGGAAACTGGCTGAAGAAGAGATAGAACATCTGCGCGGGCAGATGGAGACGCTGATTACCGAAATTCAGGACAGTCTGGTGATGGCGGACGACGACGCTATCAGCTCGGTCATTATGGAGATTCGCGCGGGCACCGGCGGTGAAGAGGCGGCACTGTTCGCGAAGGACCTGTACAATATGTACGTCAGGTATGCCGAGGGGCGAAGGTGGAAGGTCGAACAGCTCGATTTCAGTCCGGCTGAGATGGGCGGATTAAAGGAAGTTATTTTAAATATAAAAGGGCCGGGCGTATGGAGCGAATTGGGTTTCGAGGGCGGGGGGCATCGCGTACAGAGGGTGCCGGAGACCGAATCGCAGGGCAGGGTACATACATCGGCTGCGACCGTTGCTGTGCTTCCTGAGCCGGAAGAAATTGATGTCCAAATCGACCCTAACGATGTCGTCGAGCACGTCAGCAGGGCCGGCGGTCCGGGCGGACAGAACGTAAACAAGGTCAGCAGTGCTATCAGACTCGAACATATTCCAACCGGTATAACGGTCAGTATGAGGGACGAAAAGAGCCAGCATAAAAACCGCGCCAAGGCGTGGCGAATATTGCGAAGCCGAATCTACGAACACTTCGAGAGCGAGAAACGGGCTGAGCGAGACTCGGCGAGAAAGACGATGATAGGTTCAGGTGACAGGAGCCAGAAAATCCGGACGTATAACTTCCCGCAGAATCGCGTGACCGACCATCGGATAAATTTGTCGCTTTACAATCTCGATAAGATAATGGCAGGTGAAATGAGGGAGCTGATAGCAGCGCTGCAACAGCACGAGAAAGAACAACGCTTAAAAAATCTATGACCTTACAGGAGTATGGAATGATTGTCGTAGTGACAGGGATGGTTGGAATCGACAAGAAGAGCTACCTGCAGAAGGTCTGCGATTACGCCGCGAGCCGAGGCAATGAAATACTGCTGTGCAACGTCGGTGATATGATGTACGCAGAGGCGCCGGACATCCGGCCCGGCAAGATTCTCGATATACCGATGAAACGGCTCAACTCGCTGCGGCGGAGCGTCTTCAAAGATATCATCGCAAAAGCCGAGAACGCGTCGAACCTGATAGTTAATACGCACGCCACGTTTCGCTGGCGGCACGGACTTTTTCCGGCGGTTGATTTCGACCAGATGCGGCAGTTGAACGCCGATATGTATATCAATCTGGTAGACGGAGTGATCGCTCTGCATTATCGACTCGAACGCGAGCACGAAATGCAGCACAGCCTAAAAGACCTTATTGTCTGGCGGGAGGAGGAGATAATCGGCACCGAAATGCTCTGTCGCGGAATCGGTGAAAATGTTCCCTTCTACTGCCTGTCGCGAGGCGTCGATGCAGAAACTGACAAAACGTTTTATGAGATTATATTCGAGCCGCAGCGTAAAAAGGCGTACCTTAGTTTCCCGATGACGCACGTGACTGAGATGTCGGAAGTCAAAAAATCGATAGATGAATTCCGAACCAAAATAAAAAAGACAATAGTATGTTTCGACCCTGCTGATTTGGAGGAGACCTATCTGCCGGTCAAAGCGCACAAGGCGAAAGAGAACGGGCTTGACTATGTCGAGGTCGAGCTGCCGGGCCGGACTATTCGGCTCGATTTGCAGCAGGTCCTGCAGATTGAACGCGATATTAACAGCCAGATATACGCGCGTGATTTTCTGCTGATTGACCAGTCGGATATGATTATCAGTTTTATCCCGAGCCTGCCGGACGACAGGGCGGCGATATCAAGCGGTGTTGAGCGCGAGCTGCAGCACGCCCACGAAGCCGCGAAGGAGGTTTATGTCATCTGGACATCAAAACAGGCCCCTTCGGTCTTTGTCACTCAAACCGCAACAAAGGTCTTTACAGAGATAAGCCAGGCTATTGATTTTTTCAAAAGTAAGGGATACTCAAACTGATGGAAATAACAGCAGAAAAAATTGCCGGATACATCGACCACACACTGCTAAAGGCTACAGCAACCAGTGATGATATAAAACGGCTGTGTGCCGAGGCTGTGGAATACAACTTCTGTGCGGTGTCAATCAATAATCGCTGGGTAAGTCTCGCCGCGGACATCCTGACTGATTCCAAAATCAATGTCGGGGCGGTAGTGTCACTTCCGTTAGGAGGCGATACTACACGGATAAAGGTCGCATCAGCGAAACAAGCTGTTATGGACGGGGCGGATGAGGTTGATATGGTAGCTGATTTGGCGGCGATTATCGAAGGGGACCAGGGGTATCTTGTAAAACAGCTAACAGCCGTGCTCGATGTTTGCCGCGCGATGAAACCTGCCGTGACCCTGAAGGTCATTATCGAATCGGCGGCCCTGACAAATGAGCAAAAAATATTTGCCTGTCAGGTCGCGGACAAATGCGGCGTGGATTTTGTCAAGACCAGCACGGGTATGAATCCGGCTGGCGGCGCAACAGTCGAAGACGTAAGACTTATGAAGGAATACGCGCCTAACTGCAAAGTCAAGGCAGCCGGCGGGATACGTACAGCCAAACAGGCCATCGATATGCTCGAAGCCGGTGCAGAACGAATCGGCACCAGCAGCGGCATACAAATCATCGAACAGCTAAAATTAGCCACAGAGAAAGAGAAATAATTATTTAGCCACAGAGGACACCCCCTGCTTACTGCTTGCAGGGGCAGGCGAGGTCACAGAGAAAAGAAGTAAAAAGTAAAAAGGTAAAAAAAGTCGTCGTCTCCGCGTTCGCCAAAGCTGCGGCGGGTAAACCGGCGACTCTTAAATGGAATGTAGATGCGGGAAGAGTGCAGTGAGCACAGCGGCAGCGACAAGAGATTATAAAAAGATTTCGTGCAGGATTTACAGTAAGAAAGTTGCTGTTGATGTTAATCTTGATTCGTTAAATGAGCTGTTCACGACACTTCCTCTGCCTTCGATACTCGGCGGAAACTGCGCCAAAGACGATGCTGGGGATTTTAGCTACTGGACGTCTGAGCCGAGAGAAGTTTTCGAACTTCATACTGATTGCGTCAGTCCTTTCGAGGAATTACAGGCTTTTATAGATAAATACAAACTCGAATCACATAAAAATACAAATCTGCCGAAAGGTGTGTTTTGCGGCGGGTGGGTAGGTTATTTTGCGTACGAATTGGGCAGGCATATCGAGCGAATAAGTGAAACCGCTGTTGACGATATAAAGATGCCGTTGGTTCGGCTGTGTTTTTATGACAGGGTAATCTGCTTCGACCATAAGCAAAAGCAGTTTTTGCTGATTACTTTGGAGTTTGGCGATGATTCGCAAAGCTCCGATGAGAAACTTGATGAATTAGAAGTTCTTCTCAGACAGGCCGACCGGA
>Ga0315536_1001081_pt1 | contig 13816 bp, 8 predicted proteins | sample SalMarSW160230MG_FD_203093 | JGI IMG/M metagenome (GOLD analysis project Ga0315536, IMG submission 203093) | Salt marsh sediment microbial communities from the Plum Island Ecosystem LTER, Massachusetts, United States - Salt Marsh Sediment SW1602-30 ... | reverse complement strand
CTGCTGCGCGAAGAGCATGGGAACCCCCTTGTAATCTCCCACCCAGGCGGTGTTGGCGGACCCCCGGTTGCCGAGATGGGGAGCCAGCAGGACATATAGGTGATGATCCCCGAGTCTTCCCTGCAGAGGCGTAAAGCGCGTGAATTGGAGGACGACATCGCGGAGCGGATCCGTCAGGATTTCCTTCTCGATGGAATACCTTCCACTCCGGCAGGTGTTGATAACCCGGAAAGCAGGCGCTCCCTTCTCCATCGGTTCAATCAGCGTTCCGGCGTGCCGCTTTTCCTCCGAGAAGAAACCCGCTCCATCGGTGACGATGAGCCCCATATCACGGATGCACGCCTGGTCCACCCGCGGGTAGTAAATTTCATTGAAGATGCCGTGGCTGAGCGTAAACCAAACCCGGCTCAGGGGATTTAACGAAGTTCCCACCGCGCTCTTGGCGCTGGAGGTCCAACGCGGGTCGATTCCCGGTCCGCCGGGAGCGATTAAGCCGCCGGTCATGAAGCGCTCCCCCCGGCTGTTCCAAAGGGCGACCATTCGATTACGGTCTTAATCTCATCCGCAGGGTGCCGGCGCAGCGCGGCATCGAAATCGGAATACGGGTGTCGATGGGTGATGAGCCCCGCCGCATGATTCCCCCACATCCGCCGAGCGAGGTTCAAATCGTCGACCGCCATCTGAAAATGGTCGCGGGCGGCGTTGACGCTTCCGACCATCACCTGATTCTTGAGCACCAATTGCCGGATCAATTCCGCGCCCGGAATCTCGAGCGGCCGCTCTCCGCCCGGGATGCCCGTCAGAACGTAGACGCCGTTTATCGCAAGCGCATCCAGCAGGTTAAATTCCAGCGCGGCCACTCCGGTGGATTCGAAAATGAGCTCCATCGGCCCGAGAAGGTCGTCCACGCGGTCCGGCGCGATCTTGCGGACGTCCATGTACCGGCCTCCGATCTTTTCCAGCCACTGCGGGCGCGGGGAATCCGGATCGACGATATCCAGCCCGAACACATCGGCGCCGCGCAGGCGCAACGCCATCGCAGCCAGCAGCCCGATAGGCCCGAGCCCGGCAACCAGGCAGGGACGGCCATGCAGCCAATCCGGGGTGGCTGCGGCGTCGGGCAGCCGCGCCGTCTGCAGACGCACCGCCTCGTCAATGGCTTTTTCAGCGATCGAAAGCGGTTCGCACAACACGCCGGCCGGTTCCACTTCGGCCGGGACCCGGATAATGTACGGCTCCCGGTCCACAACATGTTCCGCCTGGTAGCCGTCCAATCCCCAAATGCCCCGCTCACGGTAAAGCCCGGTACGGCACATATCGGAACGGTTCATCGCGCAGGGCAGGCACCGGCCGCATCCGCGCCGCACGGTGAGCACCGCATAATCCCCCGGCCGGACTCGGGTAACCGCTGAGCCCGTTTCCGTTACCCGGCCGAGCATTTCATGGCCAAGGACAAGTTCTGTCTGCCCATCCGGCGCTTTGGCGCGCCCGCCCGCGGCTTCCTCGCGGTCGGTCCCGCAAATCCCGACTCGCAACACTTGAAGTTTTACCTCATCGGGCGCGGCAATTTTCGGTTCCGGCCGGTTGACCAAACGCACCGTCGGAGTTCCGGGGAGGCAGGCAATCGCTTTCATGATAGAGCCTTCTTTTCCACCGCGGCGCCGGGTGATACCGCGATGCGTGTCGGATTCCTAATGCTGACGAGAATCATCCCAAGCCCCACACCCATGACCGCCGCCACGAGAAGCAGCCTGTACCCCCCAATCCCGGCGATCCATCCCCCCAATGCGGCGCCGATCACATTCGCCAGGGCGTTGGCCGCGTTGAAGATTCCCATACCTTCGCCTTCCCCGTTCGGGGAAAGCCCGGCGGCAATGGCGGTTCCGCTCACACTGAGCAGCGACCAGGCCAGCACCACCAAACCGAAAACCGGAAGCGCGAGCCAGCGGCCTGCCCCGGGAGCCGCCAGCGAAAGAATTCCCATCCCGGCAAATGCCGCCCATCGGACTCCCAACCCGATTTGAAAGACGCGCCCCGGCCCGAGCCGCTCCGACCATTTTCCCGCGGGCGCATACAGCAGCAATCCGGCCGCGGCGGCCAGCGCAAAACCCGCCGAGGATACCGCGGAAGAAATTCCAAATACTTCCCGCATCAGCACGGGGAAAAGCGAGAACACCGCCGCCGATCCTGCGATCGCCAGCAGCCACACCGCGAGAAATCCGCCGAAGGGCGATCGCAGGGACGCACCCAACCGCTCCAGGGTTTTCCGGTTCCAGTTGCGAAAAAACCGCTGCGGCGAGAGGATCGATCCCTCGCCGTGCCGGACCGGAAGGATCAGAACGGGTTTTTCACCGGGCTGAGTCAGGGGAGTTCGGGCGGTTAACCAGCCCAGCAAGGCCGCCAGCGCGAAAATCCCGGCCCCGATCAGGAACCCCTGGCGTAAATCCGCCCGACTCAGCACAGACGCCAGAAGCAGACCGCTCACTTGCCCGACGCCGTAAAAGGTCAGCAGCCAGCCGATTCGTTCATCCCATTCCTTTTTCGGGTGGACCTCCACGACGAAAAGATTGGCGACGGTTGCCGCCGCCGCCGCGCCGATCCCGAGCATCAACCCCAATCCGCACCACACAGAAGGCGCCGAGGTGTATGGAAAAAATGCCGTAGCGACCGCCGCGAGGCTAAGACCGCCGACGAAGATTATTTTGTGCATCCGGAAACGATCAACCAGGCCGCCCCACAGCGGAGCGGTCAACCCCCCCAGACTTACAGCGGCGATAACCAAACCGGCGACCGCCGCATTCCCGCCCGTACTGGTGAAGAGCGGCAGCAGAATAGGGATCAACCCCGCCACGAGCGCGCCCAGCAAGGCATACACCGAATACCAGGGTTCGATCGAGCGGATGCTTCCCCGCCGCCCATTAAGGGATTGGTCCTTCCGGCCCGGCTCCCGCATCATGCAGACCCGCGTTTCCTTTCCATCGGTTCCGTCTTCCCATGAACCGTCATCCCGTCAAAGCAGACCGCACCGTTCGGCCCCCGGACACATCTGCCGTCGGAGGAAGCGAACGGCCGATAATGCCTTCCGGCCTTCCGCCGGATCCATCGGCCTCTTTTTTTATTCCTATTCCTCCCTGCAGTCGCATTCGTAATCCTGGTTCTCGTAGCAGGAGGGCAGCAGCCAGCTCCGACCGTCCTTCGCGATGAGGACCTGGGCCTCCTCCGGCCCCCAGGAACCGGCAGGGTAATTGGGGAACTCCTCCGGTGTGACGGCCGACCATCCTTCCAGAATTGGGGTCACCACGCTCCAGGCCGCCTCCACCTGGTCGGCGCGCATGAACAGGGTGGCATCCCCGCACATCACATCCAGGAGCAAGGTTTCGTAGGCCTCGGGAGGGCTCGTCTTAAACGCATCCCGGTAGGAGAAGCGCATGTCCACCGGGCTTAGGCGGATATCCTGTCCAGGCCGTTTGGCCTGAAAGCGGAGCAGAATCCCCTCGTTCGGCTGGATCTGGATCACCAGCCTGTTGGGAGCCCAATCCCCGACCGCCGAGGAAGGAAACGACTGGTGCGGGACGGGGCGGAACTGGATCGACGCTTCCGACACCCGGGCCGGCAGGCGTTTGCCGGTGCGCAGATAGAACGGCACGTCCTGCCAGCGCCAGTTGTCGACAAACAAATTCAGCGCGGCATAGGTCTCGGTGACGGAGTCCGGAGCCACACCCGGTTCCTGACGATAGGCCTCTATATGGTCGCCCTCCAGCCACCCCGCCCCGTATTGCCCGCGGACGGCGAATTCATACATCCGGTCGCGCGGGATGGGCCGGATGGCGTGTAGAACATCCACTTTTTTATTGCGGATCTCTTCATCCTTAAACGAGACCGGCGGTTCCATGGCCACCAGGCACAACACCTGAAGCAGGTGATTCTGGATCATATCCCGCAGCGCGCCCGCCTTGTCGTAGTACCCGCCGCGATGTTCGATCCCCACCTGTTCGGCCATGGTGATTTGAACGTGATCTATGTAGCGCCGGTCCCAGATCGGCTCGAACAGCGCATTGGCGAACCGGAAAGCGAGAATATTCTGAACGGTTTCCTTGCCGAGGTAATGATCAATGCGGTAGATCTGGGATTCGTCGAACACTCCCAACAGCATCCCGTTCAGCGCGCGGGCGGATTCCAGATCCCGTCCGAAGGGTTTTTCCAGAACGATCCGCGTGTGCCGGCGATCCTGGATCAGGCCCGCGCCGGCCAACCGGTCGACGATGGTCTTCACGACCGCCGGCGGCGTGGCCTGGTAGAAAACGCAATGCGCCTTGGCGCCCCACTTCTTTTCCTGCGCCTTCAAGACCCCGGAAAGCGTATCGAAGAATTTCGGATCGCCGAAATCCGCCTGAAGGTAATTCAGGAACGGGGCAAACGAACCCCACTCCGCATCGGAGGGTTTTCCCCGGCGCGAGAACTGATCGACTCCCTGGCGCAAAGCCAAGCGAAACGCGTCCGCCGTCATCCCTTTCAGATCCGCGCCGAAAATGACGAACCGGTCGGGCAGGAGGTTGTCGAGGCAAAGATTAAACAGGGCCGGTATCAGCTTCCGCCGGGTCAGATCGCCTCCGGCGCCGAAAATCACGAGTATGGTGGGCTCCAATTTTTCCGGGTCAGTCATGGGCTTCCTCGCTCTCGGCCCATTGGGTATGGAACACGCCTTTCCCGTCGATCCGTTCGTAGGTATGCGCGCCGAAATAATCCCGCTGGGCCTGGATCAGGTTGGCCGGAAGCCAACCGCTGCGAATACTGTCCAGATACGCCAACGACGCCATCAGGGCGGGCGCGGGAATCCCCAGGCCGGCCGCCTGGCACACCACCGCCTGCAGATCGTCACGGCGGTTCCGCACCTCGCCCCCCAGTTCCGGATCCAGCAGCAGGTTTTCCAGTGCGGGCCGCCGTTCGAACACTGAACGGATCTTCACCAGGAGCGCCGCGCGGATGATGCAGCCGCCGCTCCAAATCCGCGCGACGGTTTCGAGGTTCAGACCGTATCCATTGGCCGGGGAAGCCGCGCCAAGCAGTGCCATCCCCTGCGCGAAGGTGAGGATCATGGCCGCCAGGAGCGCGCTGCGCATCGTCTCGAGAAACCCCTCCCGGTCGCCGGAGAATTTCCGGAGCGGCAGGTCGAACGAGGCTTGCAGCGCCGTGCGCTGTTTTTTGTACATCGAGAGATTTCGCATCGCCACGGCGGAATCGACGGTGGGTATCGGAACCTGCAGCTCCATGGCATCCTCCGAGGCCCACTTTCCGGTGCCCTTCTGTTTGGCCTCATCGAGAATCTCGTCGATCAGCCGCCGGCCGGTTGTTTCGTCCACCTTGCAGAGAATATCGGTGGTGATGTCGAGCAGATAGGAATTCAGTTCGGTCTGGCTCCAGGCGCGGTACACGGCGTGCAACGCATCGTCGTTCAACCCCAGCCCGCGTTTCATCAGGTCGTAGGTCTCGGCGATGAGCTGCAGCAGGCCGTACTCGATGCCGTTATGGACCATTTTTACGTAATGACCGGCCGAACCGGGCCCCAGGAAGGCCACGCAGGGTTCGCCGTCCGCGCGGGCCGCGGAGGCTTCGAAGACCGGCCGGATTCTTTCATAGGCCTCCGGCGGACCGCCGGGCATCAGGCTGGGTCCGTTGCGCGCACCGCTCTCTCCGCCGGAAACCCCGACGCCCATATACGCAAGGCCTTTTTCCACCAGAGTCTTCTGGCGCAGGTCCGTATCTTTATAATGTGAATTCCCGCCGTCGATGATCAAATCGCCGGGTTCCAGGAGCGGCAGCAACTCGCGGATCACCGAATCCACCGGCGGACCGGCCGGTACGAGCATCATCACGGCCCGGGGTTTTCGCAATGCGGCAACCATTTCCTCCAACGTATCCGCAGCGAACGTTTTTTCGCCGCCGGATTCGGCCCGCAGCAAAGCCACTTTCTCCCCGTCCCGGTCGTAGCCGGCCACCCGGAAACCGCGGTCGCGGATATTCAATGCAAAATTCCGCCCCATCACTCCCAAGCCGATCATTCCCATTTCGTACTGTGGATCAGCCATGCTGTCTTTTCCTCCATCGCGGCCGGCCGGAACACCCGGCGCGAACGTGAAACACGGTTTCTCTTAACCGGCGCGCAATCCGTAATACGCCAGATGCTCGCGGGTGGATTCCAACCCGGTATGATGGATTCCATGGAATCCCAGACTTCGCGCCACCTCCACAAACATCGCCCGATCGTCGATGTATATGCCGAATTCCGGACGGATCTGGGCGATATCCGCCGCGATGCAGTAAATGTCGGCGTCCGGCTTCCGGAAGTGGACGAAGCAGGAAGCAATGAAGAAATCCACGATTCCCCCCAGCTGGTATTTTTCAATGCGATGCACCGTCAGCTCGCGCCCCTCGTTGCTGACGGCGGCGATCTTCAGCTTATAGACGGCCTTCAGCCGCCGGATCAGTTCGATCATTTCCGGAAACGGCTGCGACCCGGCAAACAGGAATTCGCGGAAATCCTCCCGGGAAAACGGACGCGGCTCATAGAAGACCGTGCGCTCCAGATAGTCGTCCAGGCTGAGCTTTCCTTCCTCGTAGATATCGAAGGTCAGATGGTGGCGCTCATCCACCTCCTCAAAATTGAGATGGAAGGTCTCGCAGGCCCGGCGGCGCGCGTTGCGGTCCCAGCCGTTGGTCAGGAGCACTCCGCCGATATCCAGGAACAAAGCCTCAATGGGCTGCCCTTTCTCGAACGCGGGCTGGTTCATGGCTTGGCCTTCCGCGCGGATTTACCTTTCGCCGCTTTCGGACGCCGGGCCGCAACCGGTTTGGGCCCGGCTTTCGCGGGAGGCGTCTTCGGGCGGGAAGCCTTCTTCGGCTCGGGCTTCACCGCGGACGTTTTTCTGCTTTGCGCCGGCGGGCGTTCCCGTTCCACCGGCGTGGAAAAAATTTCCTCAAGGATTTCCACCAGCCTCGAAAGGCCCCAAACGGCATCCGGCCCCAGATGGATGCGCACGATCTCGCGGCCGTGCCCGGCCAACGCCTGCAGGTCCCCGAGGGCCTGGGCTTGTTCGAGCACGCCGAACGTGAACGGCGCGTCCGGAACGGGGAGGTCCTCCGGATGGTCCGCGGTCAGCTGCAGGAAGAGGCCGATATTCGGCCCGCCCTTGTGGTATTGCCCGGTGGAATGCAGAAACCGCGGCCCGTACCCGACGGTCGTCGCCGCGCACAACCGGTCGCGCAGGCGCAGCCGGATTTTCTGAAGCGCTTGATCGATTTCGGGGGTCTCCGGCAGATACGCCTGGATCGCGAGATAATCGCCCGCCGCGGTTTGATAAAGGAAATTCCGGAGGGTTTCCCCGATGGTCATCTCCGCCTTGCCTGCATACAGTTCCAGGGGAGGCTCCCTCAGCAAGGGCTCTTCCACCGGCAACGCACCCGCCTGCCGGACAACCTCCAACAACCGGCTGGTATTGGCCTTGCTTTCGCGGACGTTCGGCTGGTCAAAGGCATTGATCCCCAGCACGGCTCCCGCGGCGGCGGTGGCCACCTCCCAGCGGAAGAATTCCTGACCGAGGTCCAGGCGGTCTTCCAGAAGAATCACTACCGTGGGATGACCGGCCTTGCGCAGGTCTTCCACGCGGCGGTCGAGTTCCGGATCGGATGTTCCCATCATTTTGAAAATCACGAAGCACCGGTCGGCGCCGTATGCCTCCGGCGGGCCGGGCGGTTCGCCGGCAACCGGCAGGATTCCCCTGCCCTCTTTCCCGGTGCTCTCGGCCAGCAGCTGCTCGAGCCACAACCCCAGGGCGGCGATCCCCGACGGCGCAAGGATCGTCACCTTATCTCGGCCGGCAAGCGCAAGCTCCCCCAATCCCGCACCCAGGATCAATCCGGGGTTTTCGTGCGCGGGAACGTTGGCGGCGCAGGCGTTGGCCATCCGCAGGGCGCGCTCAATCAGCCCGGATACGTCCATTCCCATCAGCGCGGCGGGAAGCAACCCGAAATAGGAGAGCGCCGAGTAGCGGCCGCCGATGTCCGCGAAATTCCGGAACACACGGCGAAACCCGCGCTTCGCGGCCGTTTCTTCCAGCGGGGTTCCGGGATCCGTCACCGCCGCGAAATGTCCGCCCGCGCGATCGCCCAGGCGCGCGCGCGCCCGTTTGTAAAAATAATCGCCGTAGGCCGAAGTTTCCGCCGTCGTCCCGGATTTGCTGGCGACGATGAAAAGTGTTGTTTCCGCTGGATTTTCGCGTTCGATCTTGCGGACCGCGGCGGGATCGGTGCTGTCGAGCACGGCGACGGGTATGCCGTCCTCCGATACCGCGAAAGTGCGCGCCAGGACGATCGGCGCCATGCTGCTTCCGCCCATCCCCAGATGCACCGCGCGCGTGATCCCCGCCGCTTTCACTTCGGATACGAAACGGGAAAGGTCGTCGAGATTCTCCGACATCTTCTCCGCCACATGCAGCCAGCCCAGTGCGTTGCGGATGGTTTTTTGCCCTTCGGGGTCGCCCGTCCATAAGGACGGGTCCTTTTTCCATAGACGGGAGGCGAATTGCTCCCTTTCAAACCGGTCGATACGCGCCCGTACGCGCCCTTCCTGGGCGCCCCAATCCGCGGATTGGCGGTCCACCGGCGCCTGCCGCGCCGAATCCCGCGCCGCACGGATGGCCTTCGCGAGCCGGTCGAAGGGTTTGTTGAATTTATCCACGCCCTCATCTTCCAGCTGCCGGGTTATCCGGTCCAGTGCGATGCCGATCTGCTCCAGCATCCCGAGCACCGACCGGGCCTCGTCGAGCCCTTCGGCCAGCCGGTCAGCCGGCCGGCCGTGGTCGCGGTACGCGTTGATGGTTTCCATCGGCATGGTGTTGATCGTCTCCGGTCCGATCAGCGGCTCGACGTATTTGACGTCACTGTAGGCCGGATTCTTCGTGCTCGTGCTGGCCCACAGCAGGCGCTGGGTGCGCGCACCGCGATCGGCCAGGGCGCGGAAACGGCCGGCTCCGAAGGCGTCGCGATACATCGCATACGCCACCTTGGCGCTCGCGACCGCGGCCTGGCCCTCCAGCGCGAAGGCGGCTTGGCCGCGTTCGCCGCCTTCGGCCGCGATTTTTTCCAGCTGCGGATCGAGCAGAACGTCGATGCGGCTCAGGAAGAAACTGGCCACCGAGGCGACCCGCGCAAGCGGCAGACCCTGCGCCAAGCGATCCTCCAATCCGGCGATGTAGGCCTCGACCACTTCGGCGTACCGCGGAAGCCCGAACAGCAGCGTGATGTTGACGTTGATCCCTTCCCCGATCAGGGCACGGATGGCGGGCAGCCCTTCACGCGTGGCCGGAACCTTAATCATCAGGTTGGGCCGGTCGACGGCCCTCCATAAACGGCGGGCTTCGGCCAGCGTCCCTCCGGTATCGTGCGCCAGATGCGGGGAAACCTCCAGGGAAACGAAGCCGTCGCGTCCTTCGGTTTTCTCGAAAACCCCGCACAGCCCGTCCGCCGCCCCGCGGATATCCTCCGTCGTCAGCGCCTCATACATCTCGTCCGCGCTCCGGCCTTCCAGCGCCAGGATGCGGATCGCTTCGTCGTAATCGTGGCTGCCGGCGATGGCTTTCTCAAAGATCGATGGATTCGAGGTCACCCCCGTCACGCCGTCTTCGGCGATCAGGCGTTTGAATTCGCCGGATCGCAGCATTCCCCGGCGGAGAACATCCATCCAGACACTCTGACCGAAGGATTCCAGTTTCTGAAGCGGATTGCCGTTCATAGGGGCACCTCCTTAATGGCTAAGGTTTTTCCACGCTCGGGACCGGTTTGCGGTTTTCTTTTCCCCGCGCCAGGGAAAAGCCGGCCGCAATCAGGCACAAAAGGATCGAAAAGAGGAACGCATTGCGTATGCCGTAGACGAAATTCTGCATCACCTGCGAGCCCAGGGTGACGTTGGTTCCGACGAAAATCTGCAGCATCATGTCGCGCGGCAGGCTGGCGGCGGCCACCGCGAGCGAGAGGGCGAACCCGATCACCATGCCGGTCTGGCGCAGGGTCCCGAGCGCGGCGGAAGCAACCCCCAGCCTGTTGTTCGGGGCGGCGGTCATCGCGGCGCTGGTGTTGGGCGAGAAGAACAACCCTCCCCCCAATCCCATCGCCGCCAGCCCCACGGCGATTACCGGATACGGCGTCGTCGGCGAGAGGCCGCTCAGCCAAAGCAGGGCGGCGGCCTGCAACAGAAGCCCGATCGTCGCGGGGAGGCGCGCCCCGATCCGGTCGGCGATGATACCGCCGATGGGAGCCACCACCGCGCTCACGAGCGGCAGCGGGATGAGCAGCAGCGCAGCGGTCAGTGGATCGAACCCGCGCACCCCCTGAAAATAGAAAACTATCAGGAAGTTCACCGCGAACAGGCCGAGCGATTGCAGCATCGCCGCCGCGACCGAAAAGTTGTACACGCGGCTGGTAAACAGCGAGAGATCCAGCACCGGAAACGGCGAACGCCGCTCCCACAGGTAGAAAAAAAAGATCAGCACCACGAAGCCGGCGAACAGCAGCAGGATCGGCGGCGAAAACCAGCCGAATTGGATCCCCATCGTCAGGGCGAGGAGGATCGACAAAAGGCCCAGGCTGAACGCGGCCGCCCCGGGGAAATCGAATTTTTCCTTTGCGTTGCGGATCGACATTTCCTTCAGGGCGAAATAGCCCCACAGCGCGCCGAAGATCCCGATCGGGATATTAATGAAGAAGATCCAGCGCCAGGAGCCGGCGTTGAGGATCAGCCCGCCGAGCACCGGCCCCAGCACGCCGCCGGCGGCCCAGGTGACCGAGTTTATGCCAAGCGCCCGCCCGCGTTCGTGCGGCGGGAACACCTCGGTGATGAGGGCGATGCTGTTGACCAGCATCATTGCCGCCCCGGCTCCCTGGATCAGCCGCGAACCGATCAGGGCCGGAGCGCTCATCGACAGGCCGCACAGCAGGGAGCCGGCCGTGAAGACCACGAACCCCAGGTTGTACATCCTCACCCGGCCGAGCAGATCCGCGACCCGGCCGAAGGTCATCAGGAATACCGTGCTGACCAGGATGTACCCAATGATCACCCAGATCATTTCCACCAGATCGGCATGCAGGTCGATCATCATTTCCGGCAGGCCGAGAACCACGATCGTCGTGTCGATCGCGGCCATCATCGCGCCGATGGTGGTGACGCTGAGAACGATCCACTTGTATTCCAAGGGACGCCGGATTCCGGTGGATTCCGTCCCGGAGGGGGAAGATTTGGAAACCCGGTTCATGACCCGTCCTTTCTAAAAACGCAAGATCGTCCTGCCCGTAAACATCAGCCGGTCGAGTAGGCGGTGATTTTCCGCCGGATCGAGACCCGTCATTTTTTTCGTCATGCCCGCGTGCTTTCGGCGGGTATCCAGTCCTTATGGATTCCCCCTTCGAACGCGCGGGGATGACGGACAAGACCCGGGCCGGATCAGAAAACCAGCACGCCGCCGGCGGTGCGCTGTATGAGATCCAGGACCGGCGCGGGATACAAGCCCAGCCACAGAATACCCAGCGCGAGCGCCGCCAGAACCAGGCTCCCCAACCGGGATTCGGGCGCCGCGCGCTGCTCCGATTTATCCTCCGCACCCGGAGGTTGAGCCATTGCCAGGATGACCCGCAGGTAATAGTAGAGCCCGATGGCGCTGGTGACGATCAGCACGACCGCCAGCAGCCAGACCGCCGATCCCAGGCCTGCCAGAAGAAGATAGGCCTTGCCGATGAATCCGGCCGTCAAGGGTATCCCGATCAGGGAAACCAGCGCCGCGGTCAGGATAAAAGCCGTCCCCGGCCGGCGCCGGAACAAGCCGCGGTACGCCTCCAGATCCTGCGCCTCGCCGGCGGCGGAGGGGATCGCGCCGACGGCGCCGAAGGCGGCGAGTATGGCGGTAAAGTACGCGGCCAAATACAGCGCTCCGGCGGTCACCGAAGAAGCGCCGGCGGCCAGCAACGCGACCATCAGGTAACCGAAATGCGCGATCGAGGAATAGGCGAGCATCCGCTTGACGTTGGTCTGCAGCAGGGCCAGCCAGTTGCCGGCGAACATTGACAGCACGGCGATCGCCGCCAGGCCCGCGTACACGCCGGCAACGGAGCGCAGGTCGTACAGCGAAAAGATCCGCATCAGGAGCGCAAACACCGCACCCTTGGAAACCGTCGCCATGAACGCCGCGACGGGTGCCGGCGCACCCTGGTAGATGTCGGGGATCCACATGTGGAACGGAACGATGGCGAGCTTGAAACCGATCCCGACCAACACCATCGCCAACCCGGCCGCCAGCATCGCCGGTTGCGGCGGACCGGCGGTTGCGGTCTCCGGAAGAAGGATCCGGCCGAGCGCCAGCGTTCCCCGGTCGGCATAGATCAGCGCCGCCCCGAATAAAAGAAACGCGGACGAGACCGCCGCCAGGATCAGGTATTTGATGCCGGCCTCGACCCCCAGCGGCTCCGTGCGCAGGTAGGCGATCATCCCATACAGGGAAACCGTCAGCAGTTCGAGCGAGAGGAACAGCGAGGCGAAGTGCGCGCTCGCCGGAAGGACGCAGCCGCCCAGCGTGGCTGTCAGGAGCAGAAGATAAAACTCCTCGCGCTGGATCCGGCGCCGTTCGAGATACCCGTACGCCAGCCCGGCCGACGCCAGCGCGGCGCAGAGAAGCAGGCCGACGAAAAAGAGGGTGAATCCGTCCACCGCGATAAGCGGGGTGACCGCGCGCGGCGCGGCGGATGCGGCGATGGGCAGCGCGGTCAGCGCCAGCGCCAACCCGGCAAGCGTCAGCCCGGCGGCGAGCCGATGACTCCGGAAAATGGTAATCGCCAGGAGAACCGCGAGTACTGCGCCGGTGAGAACCAGGTACGGCAGAAGCGCCGTGAAATCGGCGGTGGTCATCGCCGCTCCTCCCATCCGGCGGAAATGGAATCCCCAACCCGCTCCGGATCGATTCCCGCGGCGGCGGATCGGTTGGACGCTGTGGTTTGCGGCTGGTTTACTCCCGATTCCAACCGGATATCCGAAAGCGCGGGAAGGACCGTGTCGAGCACCGGCTGCGGGTAGAAACCCAGCCCGATCAACGCCAGCGCCTGCGCGGCGAACAGGATGAACTCGCGCGGGTCCAGGTCCGGCGGCTTGCCGGTTCCCGCATACGCGCCGGCGAACACGCGCTGCACCATCCACAGCGAGTAGACCATCGCGGTGATGAATCCGAGCGTGGCGAAGACCGCGGCCGCCGGGCTAATGGAGTACGTCCCGAGGAGGACCAGCAGCTCGCCGACGAAGTTGCCGAGCCCCGGAAGTCCGAGCGAAGCCAGCGCGAAGAAGAGCCCGAAGCCTCCCATGCGCGGCATGACGCTCCATAACCCGCCCATCTTTTTCAGGTCGCGTGTGTGCAGCCGGTCCTGCAGCGCGCCGGCCATGATGAACAGCGCGCCGGTGGAGAGCCCGTGCGAAAGGATGATGACCACCGCGCCCTGCAGTGCGAATGTGTTCCCGACGAACGCGCCCAGGAGGACGAATCCCATGTGGCTGACGGAGGTGTAGGCGATCATCCGCTTGAGATCGGTCTGGGCGAACGCGAGCAGCGCCCCGTAGAGAATGCCGATCACCCCCAGCGCCATCGCCACCGGCGCGACGGCCTTCGCCGCTTCGGGGAAAAGCGGGATGAGGAAGCGCAGGAAGCCGTAGGCGCCGGCCTTCAACACCAATCCCGCCAGGATCACGCTGCCCGCGGTCGGTGCTTCGGCATGCGCATCCGGGAGCCAG
>Ga0315536_1001079_pt1 | contig 13826 bp, 16 predicted proteins | sample SalMarSW160230MG_FD_203093 | JGI IMG/M metagenome (GOLD analysis project Ga0315536, IMG submission 203093) | Salt marsh sediment microbial communities from the Plum Island Ecosystem LTER, Massachusetts, United States - Salt Marsh Sediment SW1602-30 ... | reverse complement strand
GGTTCCAATGACTCGTTTCTTCCAAGTGATTGCATCTCTTGGGCATACCAGAGCGCATCCTCCACAGGAATGGCATAACTCTGGAAAAATAAGGACTTTCTTTGGCACTACTGCAAGAGCGTGATACATACAAAAATCAGCACATTTCCCGCAGTAATCACATTTTTTCACATCGATAGCAGGAGTATCAACGGTAACATTCTCATGGGTATCTATCGTTGCTTTGAGGAAAATATTCACGTTTGGTTCCTCAACATCACAATCGACAAGCTGAGCTGTATCTAGACTTAATGCAAGATTTATGGCAACTGTTGTTTTTCCAGTCCCACCTTTTCCACTAGCAACTGCGATTATCATCGTTATCAAAGCTCCGATCTGTCCACCGCTTTGAGGGAATTAGGAAATCGCTTTCGAGCAAGATCAGAATATATTTTTTTGTATTCAGTCCACTGTTTCGTATAGTCTGAAGTTATTTCTACCACCACCTTTGCTGGTATACCTACTGTGACTGCCGTATCTGGTATTTTTTCTTTATTTTTCACTACAGCTCCTTCTGCTACAACCCCCCATTCATCGATCTTTGCGTAATCGCTGACAATTGCGCACATATCAATGATTGCCCAATCATGAATCGTGGCGTTATGGATAATTGCAGCATGGCCTATGGTCACAGAATTTCCGATGATTGTTTTTTCATTGGACCGGGCATGAATAACCACGTTTTCATCTATAGCAGTATCATCACCAATTCGTATCGACCCGTAATCTCCTCGAATACGAGCCCCTGGTCCAATGTAGCAGTTTTCTCCAATAGAAACATCTCCAATGACGTCTGCTGAAGGGAAAATAAATGTACCTTTTCCTATGCGTGGTTTCTTGTTTTCAAACTCGTAGATTGACATAGAATCATCCTTGCCCGTCTAAAGAGAGGTCTCATTATCTTGACCATGAACTGTGATGATTTTTATAGTTCGTTATCTATTTGCAATGTTCACCATGATGCTCATGATGATGTTCATCACGAAATGCATGCCTACCACAGGCATCACCAATGCCTGCTTTTTTGAGCTGCCCTTGTCGGAAGGCAGAAATCGCATCTTTCACTGTCCCTGAGGCGCCAATATATACGTCAATACCAGTCTCCGAAAACATACCAATAGCACGTTGACCCAATCCCCTGCAGACAAGGACATTCACACCTTCTTTTGTCATAATCTCAGGCGGATATCCAACCCCGCCCATATGTTCACTTGTATTTGGTACTACCTTGACTTCATTGGTATCAAGATCCACAATCGTATAGGTTGGTACTCTGCCGAAGTGTTCACCAATAGTTTCATCTAATCCGTTATTCCCATTTGTCGGTATACATATTTTCATAGATTTTCCCTTCTTTTTATTACCCATGCCAAAATGACTCTCCACGCTAGGAGTGTTTGTCTCTTTAAGTTCACCTTTTTTATATTTTTCCACAATGTCTTTTACAGGGCCATTAACCCCCGTGATCACGTTTATTCCTGCGGCTTGTAAGGTTTGAAACGCATTTGGTCCGATGTTTCCAGTAATAACAGAATTAACGCCTGATCGAACAACGGTCTGCGCTGCTTGAATGCCTGCACCACTTGATGCCGCCGTACTTTCATTCGAAATAATTTTTATCGTCATCGTTTCCGTGTCAATGATCAAAAAATATTGACATCTGCCAAAACGTGGGTCAACATCTGCGTTCAAATCTTTTCCTGTTGAGGATATACATATTTTCATTATTTCCCTCCATTTGTACCAAATTCATCTAATGCTTTTTGTACTTCAACTATATACGTCATCGCCGGACCGCCGCCCATAAGGATAGCGACAACAGCTACTTCAAATATTTCCTCTTTTGTTGCTCCTGCTTTCAATGCTTTTTCAACATGGATTGCTATACAATACTTGCATCGGGCGGTAATCGCGGTTCCCACAGCAACAAGTTCTTTTGTTTTCGTATCTAATACGCCTTCTTTCAACGTCGAACCCATGAAGGCCTTAAAATGTCGCATTGTCTCAGGTTGATGCTTTGATAGCTCTTCCATCATATGCATCACCTGATTAACAGATTCTTTCATTTCTCCCATAAATCGCCTCTTGGTGTACAAGTATTTTCTCGTATCACGATAACAGTACCATTTTTTGAATATATTTTATTATTAGATGATGAATCACTTACACCTTCGAATCCAAAAGACATAACGAATTTCTTGATTCTCTCTATTTCGTATAATTCATCCTGATTTTGAGATTTGTCCATTTTTCTTTTCCACCTCGTCGTACAATACTAATTCTTCTTTATCCTCTTAACATTGGTGATCCGCATTTCGGGCATTTTTTATCATAACATGGTACTCCCGGCTGATGTGGTTCTGTATACCCACAATTTGTGCATCTGCAATCACCACCTGGGCCTAAGCTAAAACCTCCTCTAAGACCTCGACCTCGTCCTTGACCTCTGCCCCTTCCGGCTATTAGCCCTTGACCATTAGGTCCTGTTCCATCTCCACCTGGCATATTTTTTTTCACCTCTTTTTTTACATTTTTTTCAATATTTTCAACTATTTCCTCAAATGATTTTCATCGTAATAGTCAATAGTATTTTTATCCTCTTGTCATTGGTGATCCGCATTTCGGGCATTTTTTTGTATAACATGGAACTCCTAATTGATGAGGTTCCCGATGACCACAGTTGGGACAGAAGCACTCTCCACTTGGACCCATGCCATATCCACCACCAAGACCCCTGCCTCCACATCGTCCGAAGCCTCCGCCACCACGCCGCCTTGGCATATCCTTTTTCATCTCCTTTGATTTACAATATGTTCAATTTTCTCTACAATGTTTACAAATGCTTTGCCAGCATCTGTCGAAGCATTTTTAATGAGGAATGGTTCACCACTATCACTAGTTATAACAATTTGTGGATCAATTGGAACCTTTCCAAGAAATGGTATTTGAAAATCCATCGAGGCTTTCAGCCCACCACCGGTTTTAAAGATATCCACATTTTTTTTACAATGAGGGCAAGTAAACCCACTCATGTTCTCAATAATACCAATAATCGGCATATTCATCTTTTTGACAAAATTGATGGATTTGCGTACACTCACTAACGCTAAATCCTGTGGTGTTGTCACAATAACCGCTCCATCACTCTGTGGAATAAGCTGTGCAATACTCAGCGGTTCGTCTCCGGTACCTGGCGGGAGATCGACGATTAAATAATCAAGATCACCCCAATCGACATCACCGATAAACTGTTTTATCACACCCATCTTCATTGGTCCACGCCAAATCACCGGAGAATCGTTATCAGAAAGGAGAAAACCCATGGACATTACTTTCAGATATGGTGTAACCGAGACCGGATTGAAACCGGTAGCAGATGATGTTGGTCTTTTCTCTTCAACACCAAGGATCTTTGGGATACTTGGCCCATGAATATCACAATCCATTAACCCAACATTATATTTTTTCTCTGAAAGTGCAAACGCGAGATTGACAGAAACCGTGCTTTTCCCAACACCTCCTTTACCGCTCAATACAATAATCTTATGTTTTATTCTACCGAGATTGTGTGTAATTTTCAAATCATCATTTTCTTTTTTTTCCATGGAACTGTTCACCTCAATGTTTTTAACCTACATTGTCATACTATCTTTTGGTATAAAAAGAAAGAGAAGGAAGCTCGATTGGTTTTATTTTGAAGCTTCCTTTTTTTCTTTAGATAACTCTTGGAGTCTTTCCCGTATCATCTTCATTTCTTCGTCCAGACCTTTAACCACATCTTCGAGGTAGGCTTTTTCTTCCTCTCTGCTGGGTTCTGGATAGGGATACACTCCTTGCCCCCAAAAACCTCTACCGCGTCTATGGAATCCTCGTCCGAAACCTCGACCCCGACCTCTGCCAAAACCAAAGCCGGGTCCAAAACCAGGGTTTGCGTAACCAGGTACATTGTTTCCTGTGCAGTATCCTGCTACTCGTCCAGTTCTGGGTCCAAGTCCCCAAGGTCCTGTTCTATCGCCACCAGGCATTTTCTATTTCACCTCCTTTTTATTCGTTCTATTCATTTGTTCTCTTTTAATATCAACTTATGATACTATCAACATAAGGGTTACCTTATAAACGTTATTATAATAATTATTGTAGAATTTGTTTTTAATCCTATTTTTTATAGGAAATATTTATATAGACTACAAATATGATTAATAATATATTTGCATTAAGAAGGTTAATATATGCCACATTTGAAATTTACCCTTGATGAAAAGGATAGAAAAATAATTTCTCTCCTCCATGATAATCAAGATATATCTCAGGAAGAAATCGCCAAAAAAGTGAAATTGTCTCAACCTTCAATTGCAATGCGAATAAAAAAATTGAAAGAGCGAGGAGTAATTGACCATGTCTTTGGAGTAAATCTCAACAAAGTAGGAATGTATCTTGCAAAGGTCATGGTCAGAACGACTAACACCACCAAGATATTGAATATGTTTCGTGGTTGCCCTTTCTTTTTAAACGGTTTTGTCGTATCTGGAAATGAAAACTTAATGTTGTTATTTGCGGGTGAGGATTTGGCGTCTCTTGAATCAATAATCGATTGTCGAATACGTCCAGACAAGGATGTGCAAAGTGCAGATTTTAATATTATCATATCAAGTATTAAGGATTTTGTGATGCCCATAAGAATTGTCGAACGATCGTTGAATAAACCTCCCTGTGGCGTTGAATATAAAACATGTCCGGCTTATTCTGAGAATCGTTGTTTTGGCTGTCCAGCTACGAATCGGTATAAAGGATCTTTTTGGTAAAACCTGTAAGTCTACAAAAACAAATGATTTTTGGTTCAATTCATGCAAGGAAAAACATAATTTAGGTCGACCGAAATATTTATATTTGTAGGAGTGCTATATCAGTTTATAGTGAGTAAGTATGCCTCAAGAGCACATCGAAGAATACCTCGAAGCAATCTTTGATATTGCAGGAAAAGACGGTACTGCAAAAACAAGCGAAATCGCAGAACATCTCAAGAACGCACCAGCAAGCGTCACTGAAGTGTTCCAGAGAATGAAGAAGAAAGGCTTAGTTCGATATGAATCCCACAAAGGAGTATCTCTCACAACAAAAGGCTACAAAGCAGCCGTAAAATTAAAACGAAAACACAGACTCCTTGAAGTCTTTCTAGATAAAATGTTGCATTTACCTCAGGAGAACATCCATGAACAAGCATGCAAAATGGAACATACCCTTAGTGATGAAACTGAAATAGCGCTCTGTAAAACACTCAAAGGACCAACCCAATGCCCTCATGGATCACCAATCCCCCCCTGCAATCTCGAAGTAAAAAACTGTCAGGAATGTCTTTCCGAACAAAACCTATCACTTGAAAAACGAGAAAAAGACATCGTTGCCATTACGTCATTAAAACACGGTGAAAAAGCAAAAATTGTGTTTGTCCGCGGTGGCGGAGGCGTAATGCAGCGATTATGCGATCTCGGACTTACCAATGGTACAATAGTATCCATTAACCGAACAGCACCGATGAACGGTCCTTTAGAAATTTGTGTCCGAGGATGCAAACTTGTCATTGGCAAAGGTATCGCTGAGAAAATCTTTGTTCAGAAAACGTGATCACAAATGAAAGCTGACCTTGTTATCGCTCTTGCAGGGAATGCAAACGTTGGAAAAAGCTCTATTTTTAACCAACTCACCGGCCTAGGACAAATCATCGGCAATTGGCCAGGGAAAACCGTGGAAAAAGCAGAAGGAATGCTCCTCCACCACGGTAAACATATCAACATCATCGACCTCCCTGGAATTTACTCTCTTTCCACATACTCCCAAGAAGAGATTATCTCCAGGGAATATATTGCACGAGGAAACCCCGATGTTGTTGTCAACGTCGTCGATGCGACCTCACTAGAAAGAAACCTTTTTTTTACCCTCCAACTCCTTGAAATGGGAACTCCCCTCGTGATTGCTTTAAACCTTGTAGATGCTGCGAAGAAAAAAGGCATAACTATTAATGAAAAAAGGCTTCAAAAGTTACTCAATACCCCAGTCGTCCCTACTATTGCGACAAAAGGAATTGGTGTTCATGAAATCGTTGATAATGCTATCATCCAAGCCACCAGACATCAACCAACAGACAAGAATACTATCCGTTATGGTCCTGAGATTGAAACAAGGATAGAAAAACTCGAAAGAGTCCTTACCGGAGTTGAACTAGGATACCCTCTGAGATGGACTGCAATAAAGCTATTAGAAGGGGATTCTGAGATTGTCAACAAAGTTAATGAGAAAGATCCCACAGTGGTTGTCGCAGCGAACATACTCGCGGGGGAAATATCTGAGATTCATAAGGAACCGTGTTCAACGGTTATTACATCAGAACGATATGCGGTCGCCGCACGAATTGTAAAAGAAGTACAAACATTCAAGGAATCAGAAAAACCCTCGATGAGTGAACGGTTAGACTCACTCAGTATGCATAGTGTTGGAGGGTACATTCTTATGTTTACCATCATGCTGAGTATTCTCATATTTATGTCGCTTTTTGGGGGATGGTTTTCTGAGACAATACAAAACCTCTTCGAAAGCTTTAATCCACATCTAACTGGGGTTTGGCCTGATCTTTTCTGGAACGGGGGAGTTGTAGGATTATATGCAACGCTTTCTGTCGCCCTTGGGTTCATCTTGCCTTTTTATCTTATACTTGGTTTCCTTGAAGACTCAGGATATCTCCCGAAGATTGCATATCTTATGGATCGGCCATGTCATACCATAGGTCTGCATGGGAAAGCATGCATCCCTCTGATGCTTGCTTTTGGCTGTAACGTGCCTGCCTGTGTTGGATGTCGGATCATGGAAACTAAACGTGACCGGTTCATCGCTATTTTTCTCTCAACGTTGGTTCCCTGTTCGGCACGAACCGTGGTGATCCTCGGGCTAGTGGGTGCCTATGTTGGAGTACAATGGGCTCTTTTACTTTATATCTTTGATTTCGCTCTGATTTTTTTAATCGGAAGAATCCTTAATCGTTTTCTCCCCGGCGTGTCTATCGGCATTATCATGGAAATGCCTTCCTACCGTCTCCCATCAGGAAAGGTGATACTGAAACAAGCATGGAACCGGTTCAAACCGTTTCTGATCACGGCTCTACCCCTTATCATACTTGGTAGTATCATTATTGAGACGATGCGGATCACTGATGTTCTTTCTCTGGTATCAAATGCATTAAGTCCAGTTACCGTTGTCTGGCTTGGGCTTCCCGCGTTCACCGGTTTTCTATTTATCTTCGGTATTTTACGAAAGGAAGCATCGCTTATTTTATTAATGACTGCTGCAGGGACAGGGGACATACGTTCAGCGATGTCCCCGGCGCAAATGATCGTTTTTGCACTCGTGATTATGATTTATGTTCCTTGTGTGGCGACTATAGCAGCGTTGGTTCGTGAGATAGGGTGGAAAAAAGCTGGTCTTATCACATTAACAGAGATTGGATTAGCGATGTTCATAGGTGGTCTAGCGTATCGTCTATTGATCTTATTTATATAGGGAAAATTCAGTAGGAGAATTGCATGATTCAGAAAATCATTGAAAAAGCATCACATCACGAAAAACTGACAGAAAAAGAAATAAAGGATCTTTTCAAGGTCCCTGTTTTTTCCAAGGACGCTTTTCTTCTTCTTTGGGCTGCACGGGAAAAATCAACACAAGTCAGTAACGGTACAGCAGAGGTTCATGCGCAAATTGGTTTGAACATTGCACCCTGTCCACAAAATTGCCGATTTTGTTCCTTTGCTGCACAGAATAAGGTTTTTACTGATTCCTTTGAACTTCCGGTTGATGAAGCGGTGTTTCAGGCCCGACAATTTGAAGCGGATAACGCGAACGCTATTTATTTAATGACGACAGCAAATTATCCGTTTGAAAAATTTATTGAAACTTCAAAGGAAATACGGCGTGCGTTGAAGAAAGATACAGTCCTTGTAGCCAATATTGGTGATTTTACGTTAGCACAAGCGCAGGAATTAAGACATGTGGGTTTCTCTGGTATTTACCATGCGGTTCGGTTGGGGGAAGGAAAAGATACGAAGATTCCTCTTAAGAAGCGACTGGAAACGATAATGAATGCCCAAGAGGCTGGATTGCTCGTTGGAACCTGTGTTGAACCTGTAGGTACTGAACATTCTATTGATGAACTTGTTGAAAAAACAATTATTACACGTGATATAAAACCAGTGTATAGTGGTGCGGCACGTCGCATCCCGATTCCTAGCACAATGCTAGCACAATATAGGGCCGTCTCTGAAGCAAAAATAGCACTTATTCTTGCTGTTGTACGGCTTGCTCTTGGTGAAGAAATCCAAGGAAATTGTACACATGAGCCAAATGTTGTTGGTGCGTTTGCTGGTGCAAATTTATTGTGGGCCGAGGTCGGTTCCAATCCAAGAGATACGATAAAAGATACAGAAAAAAAACGAGGAATGAGCGTAAAGGAATGTGCATCGATTCTTAAGGAAGCGGAATGGACAGTGCTTAGTGGTCCATCGCAATTCTATACGACTCCGTGAGTACATCTAATAAAATTATTCGAAGAGAATTAACATCGTGGGTTTTAGTTCTGTACACGATTCATCCAGATAGGAATAGATATTTCCTACCGACATGATGATAATTTTATTAGCGAGTCAATGTTTACGGGCGATCATGGGAAGATTTAGTCGTAGTTGGCAACTCATGAAAACAAGCCTTGGTGTTCTCCGAAAAGATAAAGAAATCATGCTCTTTCCTGTGTTTTCCTTCGTCGCTTGTGCTATTATCTTACTGTCATTTTTCGCAGGATTCTGGTTTGTGGGGTTACCTTCCATCGATTCCACACTATGGGTGTGGGTTATTGTTATGATATTAGTATATTTCATTTTGTTTTTTATTGTTATTTTCTTTAACACCGCCATTATCGCTTGTGGGAACATCCGGTTGAATGGCGGTGACCCAACTGTTGCTGATGGGTTGCGAATCGCTTCTGAAAACATTAGTCGGATCCTTATCTGGGCGCTCATCTCGGCAACCATCGGGATGATCCTTCAAGCAATCCGGGAGAAAGCAGGATGGGCTGGAAGACTTATTGCAGGTATTATTGGTTTTGCCTGGACGTATGTCACATTCTTTATAATTCCTGTGCTTATTTTTGAGAAAAAAGGCATCGCTCCCTCCATCCGGCGCAGTGCATCGTTATTCAAACAGACATGGGGTGAGACCATCATTGGGACATTTGGGTTTGGCGTCATCTTTGTTGCCCTTGCACTCCCAGGGATTCTCCCTATCGTCCTTGGTTTTTATATCGGCAGCGCAACTGGTGTGATTGTTGGTTTTATCATCGCGTTTTTCTACTGGGCGGTTATTGGGGTTGTCGCATCAGCGACCAACGGGATTTATGTCGCAGCTATGTATCAATTCGCGACAAAAAAACAACTGCCTTCAGAATTTGATGCATCGCTTATTCCACCGACCGCCCCAGGGTTCTAAGAAAAAACCTCACGGGTTATACTGGTTTTTTATATATCGTAGTCAAACCTTTATCTTGTACACGTTTTAACAGGTTAGTAATCTGCTTTGCATGGGTCGTCTGTTGAACATCCTTCTTTAAATCCTTAAGGAACAAACAGGATGAAAAATAATGAGGAAGGATACTTCTCATTTTAAGGACCGCGCGTCGTTCACCGTAAAACTGGACCAATAAATCAAGATGTTCAAGGCAAATGTCTTTTTTGTGCTGCAAGGGCGGTGGCGTATACCTCTGGTTCGAAACACTGCTGAGTATCTCAGGGAGCACCCAGGGATTTCCAAGGAGCCCTCGGCCGGGCATGACCGCCGCTGCCCCTGTTGCTTGAATCATCTGCTGTGCATCAGATCCAGTGTAAATACCACCATTTGCGACCACAGGAACCGGTAGTGCTTGTACTGTTTCTTTTATAATGTCAAGGTCAACCGGTAACCCGAATTTCTTCTCCCCACTTCGTCCATGAATTATCAGAGCATCGGCGCCAGCATCGACTAATTTCTGTGAAAGCGATACGACGTTGATTGATTGTTTGGATATCCCCAGACGCATTTTACAGGTGACTGGAACCGCTACAGTACCAGCAACTGCAGCGACAATCTCAGAAGCGCGTTGTTCATGTTTCATCAGACTTATCCCTTCACCCCTACACGCGACTTTACGAGCGGTACACCCCATATTAATATCGATGTAATCAAAACCGAGGTCGGAAACGATTTCCCCTGCCTTTTTCATATACTCCGGGATACTTCCTACGAGCTGAACCCCGTTATAGTGCTTTCCCTCTGCAATCTTTAGTATCTGCATGGTCCGGGGGTTCTTCTGCACTATCCCGCGAGCATTCGCCATCTCGGTGATAATAAATGGTGGGTGGAACTTAGCAAGAATCACCCGAAAAGGATAATCGGTATATCCACTTAATGGCGGCGAGAGTAATTTTTTTTCTCGAAGGATTTTGGTGAAGAGAGAAGGTTGCATACGACAAAGGCATCAAACAGGGGATATTAATGTATGTTACTATCTGAAAAAAATAATCATTATTCGTTGTTACTATCTGAAAAAAATAATCATTATTCGTAGCGCACTGCTTCTATCGGACTCATCCGGGCAGCTTTCCAAGCAGGATAGAGACTTGAGAGAACACCAACGATAAGTGACACGGCAACGGCAAGAACCACTGATGTAATCGTAATGATCGGATTCAGTTGAAACGCACCTCCACCCATGGACATAAAACTCCTAAGGATCAGTGTCAGCGCCTGCGACCCAAACACACCAAGAATGATACCAATAACCCCACCGAGACTACTCAGTAACATTCCTTCAATGATGAAGATACTCATGATATCGCGCGTTGTTGCGCCAATCGCCTTCATTATACCAATCTCACGAGTCCGCTCCATAACCGACGTAAGCATTGTATTCATAATCCCAATGGAGGCAACGACAAGTGCAATCGACGCTATGCCTACAAGTACCAACTGAAGAATACCGATTATATTTTGCACCGTCTGAAGAATAGAAGTCATCGTCGTCGCAGTCGCAAAATCCTTTTTTCCATGATTTTGATTAATGGCATTCTGAATCGTGGTCGCAATGGATTCTGCGTCATTGACATTATACACCCGTAAATAAATTAAGCTAATATTACTCTGCCCGGTTAATTTCTGAAAATCACGGGAACTCATCAGCACAATACTGTCTGAGGACACCCCACCAAAACCCTGTTTTCCGAAAATACCGCTGACAAAAAACTTCTCACCGTTAATTTTAATACGCCCACCAACAGAGATATCCGCATCAAAGGTATCATGGGCGATACTATACCCAATCATGATCTTATTCTGATCACCTTCATTGAAAAATTCTCCTGCATCTAAAGTCTGACTCGCATATTGAAGCTTCATGACGGCAGCATCCATGCCGGTCAGAGAGAGAATCGTTGTTTTCCCATTGTATTCCGCCAGACCAACACCAGATAACTGGGTGCTGACCTCTTTAATTCCCTGAACACGCTCGATTACTGCGATATCCCTCTGCGTGAAATATCCACCATTTGAACCACCACCCCCACCAAACGAAGAGAAGCCACCACCTCCAGTAGAGACAATGATAACATCAGATAATGAAGAAAGTTCCCCAGTGACCGCCTGCTGCATTCCTTCCCCTAGAGCGAGCAGAGAGATAATCGCCATGATACCAATCGCGATGCCAAGCAATGTCAACAGCGATCGAGACATACGATGCCGAAGATTTTTTATGGCAAGTTTTACGTGATCCCTAAACATGGCCCTCCTGTACGACGCCATCTTGTATTCGAAGGACTCGTTTCGCGCGTTGTGCAATCGCCATATTATGGGTCACGACGATGATTGTTTCACCTTTTCGGTTGACCTCTTCTAAAATGTTCATAATGTTATCGCCTGATTTTGTATCGACGTTCCCTGTTGGTTCATCCGCAAGGATAATCGAAGGGCTGTTCGCCAGTGCACGGGCAATGGCAACCCGTTGTTGTTCACCGCCACTCATTTCCGATGGTTTATGGGTTAACCGTTTTGAAAGCTCAACCATTTCCAGCAGTTTTTTCGCTTTCTCAGTCCTCACCTGACTGTCAACCCCAGCAAACCCCATCGATAGTTCCACATTCTCTAGTGCATTTAAAGTCGGGATTAAATTATATTTCTGAAAAATAAACCCTATCTTTTCCCTACGTATCCGTGCAAGCTCATTTTCATTTAATGTTGAGACATCACTGCCATCAATGAAGATATTCCCAGAGGTTGGTTTGTCAAGACAACCAAGGAGATTCATCAAGGTCGATTTCCCTGAACCAGACGGTCCAATGATAGCGATGTAGTCCCCTTGTTTGATTTGAAGATTTGTCTCTCGCAATGCGTAGACCTGCAAGGGGGGTTTACCATAGGTCTTTGAGACATTCTGGGTAACGATGACATCCTTACTCATTATGCCTTCCGCCGTTTTTTCCACCGCATATAGAACAGGACGACGATAATAATAACGACGATGATAAGAATAATTGGTGTTACACACGTCACTAAAGCAGGCGTTTGTGATATATCATTTGACCCAGATGTACTTGTCGAGCTACCGGAGGTTTGATAACTTTGTCCGGGACCGGAAACAACGGTAAATGATTTGCTGACCACCGGTGTCTCAAAATAATCATTCCCTTGTTTGAAGGACACGGTAAATCCTATGATCTGTGTTCCGTAATCAACGGTATCTGTGTAGATATCAAAGGATGCAGAAAAGACATCATCGGGATCCATGGACCCTATGAAATATTGTGAGGGAATCACGGTTGCATCGCAAATCGGTGTGATTAAAACACCGGTAATCTTTTCTGTTTTTGCATTGTAGACCTCAATATTAATCCTAGAGGAACCACCTTTGGTGATACTGATTGGAAAATTAGTAATGATTGGTGCGACATCCAATGCCTGAATGATAGTAACAGGAACATGTAAACTGTTCGTATGGAGATTATCCCCATTTTTATAGCTGACATCAAAGGTAAGATTTTGTGTTCCGAGTCCAAGAGGTTTTATCGAAAACACGATATCCTGAGACGTCTTTGCAGCAAGTGACCCTAGGAAATAACTCGAAGGAGCAAAGTCGACATCATCTCCATGGGGTGTGATGATGACTTCGTTAACTGCATTTTCTCTTTTATTTACTACCGTAATGATGATATCGGTTGTCCCTCCTTTTGATATTTTCGAAGGAACGCTTGTTTTAAGAAGGTCAACAGATGAATTACTTACTTTCATGAGGAGTGGGTATTGGACGTCGGTACCGCCGCTGACATCGATTTTGGCAGTGGGGAAATACATACCCTCACTGATGTTTTCATCAATAAGAAGTTTGAAGTTCACCTCGATGCTTGTTCCTGCAGTGAGATATCCAATATCCGTATAAGTTGATGTTGCCCGGATTTGTTGTCCTCCTGATTGTGCCGGTACGATCCAGATTTTATCAATGGTGGCTCCAAGGGTATGTACCGTAGTTGTTGTTTCTCCTCCCGATCCTGTGGCCGTCGTCTGGGTTGCAACGGTTTCCCCATTTCTCACCTGAAGAGTTAATAATGCGATATCACCAGGCATGAGGATTTCTGGGGATAATTGATATTGTGAGATCATGACTGCTGGATTTGCCTGTACGGTGGGTATATAGAGCGATACTAATGCACTGAAAATCAGTGTTGCTATAA
>Ga0315536_1001077_pt1 | contig 13830 bp, 12 predicted proteins | sample SalMarSW160230MG_FD_203093 | JGI IMG/M metagenome (GOLD analysis project Ga0315536, IMG submission 203093) | Salt marsh sediment microbial communities from the Plum Island Ecosystem LTER, Massachusetts, United States - Salt Marsh Sediment SW1602-30 ... | reverse complement strand
GCCGATTGCCTGGCGAAAGCGCCGCTCAAATCCCCAATTCGGGACCAAATGCCCTTACCCTAGACACCCGTGACCAGTCAATCGAATGACGGACATTGGCAGCGGCCCGGCGAATCCCCGGAGCCGATCCCGGGTCGCCCCGCCTCGGCGCGCTTGGTCGACCCCGAAGATGATTTGACTCCAGTCGGTTACCCGGGCGACTTCAACCCCAGCACCGGAACCACCACGGTGATCCCCTACGGTGACCCCGCCGCCGCGGGCGGGCCCGGGGCCGCCGGTTACAACATGCTCGACCAGCAGGAGCCGTTGCCGTATGCGCAGCCGCAGCCGGCGGCGCGGCACGCAGCCGCCGAACCGGCCGAGATCGATGCCGACGAATACCACGGCCGGTGGCACGAGGTCGGCCGGCGCGGGACCCAGCATTTGGGTTTGCTGGTGCTGCGGGTCGGGCTGGGCGTGGTGCTGGGCGCCCATGGGTTGCAGAAGTTGTTCGGCTGGTGGGGCGGCTCGGGGGTGACCGGGTTCAGGAACTCACTGTCCGATGTCGGCTACCAGCACGCCGACATCCTGGCCTATGTGAGCGCCGGTGGGGAGATCGTGGCGGGGGTGCTGCTGGTGCTGGGGTTGTTCACCCCGGTGGCCGCGGCCGGTGCGTTGGCTTTCCTGATCAACGGTCTGCTAGCCACCACCTCGGCGCAGCCGCATTGGCACTTCTCGTTCTTCCTGCCCGACGGCCACGAATACCAGATCACGCTGATCATCCTGGCCGTGGGCGTCATCCTGTGCGGCCCCGGTCGCTACGGCCTCGACGCAGGCCGCGGCTGGGCCCATCGCCCCTTCATCGGATCGTTCGTGGCGCTGCTGGCCGGCATCGCTGCCGGTGTCGGGGTCTGGGTGCTGCTCAACGGCGTGAATCCGATCGCCTGAGCGGCTCCCAGCCCCTCATCGGTAGGGGTTGGGAACCCGGCCCGAACTGGCCTCGGTCAGCAGCGGCAGCGTCGCAAACGTGACCGCGGGCAATCGCAGCTCTGCGCCGCTCTTGAGGCAGGCGCGCGCCCAGGACCCCCGGTGGAAGCGCAGCCCGTCAATCTCGTCCCAGCGCACCGTCTGGCTTCCCAGCAGTGTGCGAACCGTCAAGCCCTGGTCGTCGGCGACGGTCCGTAACCGCACGATCATGGCCGACAACACCACCGGTATGGCGAGCAGCGGCATCGATGGCGGCCAGAGCATCACCGGTATCAGCAACCCAAGGGCCAAGAATCCAACGGCCAGGTGCGCCATCGGCGACACCTTGATCACGACAGGTGTTTGGGACGACGACCCAGTAGCCACCAAACCATCATTTCACCCATCACCGGGGCCGAATCACCGAGCGCCTAACCGACCAGGATGCGCGCAGCCGCGGTTGGGCCGGCCCCCGTCGGTACCGGATTTGACGGCTGAGCTGTGCGAAGGCTACCGTCGGACGCTATGGATACCGCCGGAAAGCCCGGGATGCTCGTAGTAATTAGTCGGCGCGTTGGTGCCTGACTAGCCCTCCGGCATTTGAAGCGATCCAGCACCAACGCGCAACCCTCGTGCAGCAGCTGAGCTGTCGAGGGTTTTTTGTTGCCCACCGCGAGACTCCCAGAGTGAATAAGGACTACAGGACAGTGAGCGCTCCCACCAGGCCGCACGGCCAGCGTGCTGCCGACATCGCCTCGGACGCGGGAGATCCCGCCGCAAAGTCTCCGGCGGTCAAACCGAAACGTATTGGACCCGAGCAACTCACCGGCGCCCAATCGGTGATCCGGTCGCTGGAGGAACTCGACGTAGAGGTCATCTTCGGGATTCCGGGCGGCGCGGTGCTTCCCGTGTACGACCCGCTGTTCGACTCGCAGAAGCTGCGCCATGTGCTGGTCCGCCACGAGCAGGGCGCCGGTCACGCCGCCAGCGGCTACGCGCACGCCACGGGCAAGGTCGGGGTGTGCATGGCGACTTCCGGCCCCGGCGCCACCAACCTGGTGACCCCGCTGGCCGACGCGCAGATGGACTCGATACCCGTGGTCGCCATTACCGGGCAGGTCGGGCGTTCGCTGATCGGGACCGATGCCTTCCAGGAGGCCGACATCTCAGGCATCACGATGCCGATCACCAAGCACAACTTCCTGGTCCGCTCGGGTGACGAGATTCCTCAGGTGATCGCCGAGGCGTTCTACATCGCCTCCTCGGGCCGTCCCGGTGCGGTGCTCGTCGACATTCCCAAAGACGTGCTGCAGGGCCAGTGCACGTTCAGCTGGCCGCCGCGCATGGACCTGCCCGGCTACAAGCCCAACACCAAACCGCACAACCGGCAGATCCGCGAGGCCGCCAAACTGATCGCGGACGCCCGCAAGCCGGTGCTCTACGTCGGCGGTGGCGTCATCCGCGGCGAGGCGACCGAGCAGCTGCGCGAGCTGGCTGAGCTGACCGGCATGCCCGTGGTCACTACCTTGATGGCGCGCGGTGCATTCCCGGACAGCCATCGCCAGCACCTGGGCATGCCCGGCATGCACGGCACCGTCGCCGCGGTGGCGGCGCTGCAGCGCAGCGACTTACTGATCGCCCTGGGCACCCGCTTCGACGACCGGGTGACCGGGAAACTCGACACCTTCGCGCCCGAGGCCAAAGTCATCCACGCCGACATCGACCCGGCCGAGATCGGTAAGAACCGGCACGCCGACGTGCCGATCGTCGGCGACGTCAAAGCCGTCATCACCGAACTCCTCGCGATGCTGCGCCACTACAGCGGTGCGGGCACCGCCAAAATCCCAGACATGACCGAATGGTGGTTCTACCTGGACAACGTGCAGTCCACCTACCCGCTGAGCTACGGTCCGCAGAGCGACGGCAGCCTCAGCCCGGAGTACGTGATCGAGAAGCTGGGGCAGATCGCCGGCCCGGACGCCGTCTACGTGGCCGGGGTCGGCCAGCACCAGATGTGGGCGGCGCAGTTCATCTCCTACGAGAATCCGCGCACCTGGCTCAATTCCGGTGGCCTGGGCACCATGGGCTTCGCCGTTCCGGCGGCCATGGGCGCCAAGATCGCCCGCCCGGACGCGGAGGTCTGGGCGGTCGACGGAGACGGCTGCTTCCAGATGACCAACCAGGAGCTGGCCACCTGCGCGATCGAAGGCGCGCCGATCAAGGTGGCGTTGATCAACAACGGCAACCTGGGCATGGTGCGCCAGTGGCAGAGCCTGTTCTATGAAGAGCGGTACTCGCAGACCGACCTGGCCACGCATTCGCATCGCATCCCGGACTTCGTGAAGCTGGCCGAGTCGTTGGGTTGCGTCGGATTGCGCTGCGAGCGTGAAGAAGACGTCGTCGACGTGATCAACCAGGCCCGCGCGATCAACGACCGTCCGGTGGTCATCGACTTCATCGTCGGAGCGGACGCGCAGGTGTGGCCCATGGTGGCCGCCGGGACCAGCAACGACGAGATCCAGGCCGCGCGCGGGATTCGTCCGCTGTTCGACGACGAGAGCGAAGGGCACGCCTGATGAGCGCGCAAACGCACACGTTATCGGTGCTGGTCGAGGACAAACCCGGTGTGCTCGCGCGGGTGGCGGCTTTGTTCTCGCGGCGCGGTTTCAACATCGAGTCGCTGGCCGTCGGCGCCACCGAGCAGAAGGACATGTCGCGGATGACCATCGTGGTCTCCGCCGAGGAAACCCCGCTCGAGCAGGTCACCAAGCAGCTCAACAAGCTGATCAACGTGATCAAGATCGTCGAACTCGACGGGGACAACTCCGTGTCCAGGGAGTTGGCGCTGATCAAGGTGCGGGCCGACGCCGGTAGCCGCAGCCAGGTGATCGAAGCGGTAAACCTGTTTCGTGCCAAGGTAATTGACGTTTCGCCTGAGGCGTTGACGATTGAGGCCACCGGTGACCGCGGCAAGATCGAGGCGCTGCTGCGGGTGCTGGAACCGTTCGGTATCCGGGAAATCGTCCAATCGGGTGTGGTGTCGTTGTCGCGTGGTCCGCGCGGCATCGGTGCCGCCAAGTAGGTTTTCAGCTGCAACAGAAGGAGAAAGCGAAGTGCCATCGCAGGCATTGGAGATGTTCTACGACGACGATGCAGACCTGTCGATCATTCAGGGCCGCAAAGTCGGCGTGATCGGATACGGCAGCCAGGGGCACGCGCACTCGCTGAGCCTGCGCGACTCGGGCGTGCAGGTGCGCGTCGGGCTCAAAGAGGGATCGAAGTCGCGCGCCAAGGTCGAAGAGCAAGGCCTGGACGTCGGCACCCCCGCCGAGGTCGCCAAGTGGGCCGACGTGATCATGCTGCTGGCGCCCGACACCGCGCAGGCGGAGATCTTCACGAGCGAAATCGAGCCCAATCTGAATCCGGGTGACGCGCTGTTTTTCGGCCATGGACTCAACATTCACTTCGGGCTGATCAAGCCGCCTGCCGAGGTCACCATCGCGATGGTCGCCCCCAAGGGCCCCGGGCATCTGGTGCGCCGCCAGTTCGTCGACGGCAAGGGTGTGCCCTGCCTGATCGCCATTGACCAAGACCCGACCGGGCAGGGTGAGGCGCTGGCGCTGTCCTACGCCAAGGCCATCGGCGGCACCCGGGCCGGCGTCATCAAGACGACCTTCAAGGACGAGACGGAAACCGATCTCTTTGGCGAGCAGGCCGTATTATGCGGTGGCACAGAGGAATTGGTGAAGGCCGGTTTCGACGTGATGGTCGAGGCGGGCTACCCGCCGGAGATGGCGTACTTCGAGGTGCTTCATGAGCTCAAGCTGATCGTCGACCTGATGTACGAGGGCGGTATTGCCCGGATGAACTATTCGGTCTCCGACACCGCGGAGTTCGGCGGATATCTGTCAGGCCCGCGAATCATTGACGCGGGCACCAAGGAGCGGATGCGCGAGATTCTGCGCGAGATCCAGGACGGCACCTTCGTCAAGAAGCTGGTCGCCAACATCGAGGGCGGCAACAAGCAACTCGAGGAGCTCCGCAAGCAAAACGCCGAGCATCCCATCGAGGTCACCGGCAAGAAGCTGCGCGACCTGATGAGCTGGGTCGACCGGCCGATCACCGAGACGGCCTAGTCGGCTGGGCGCTGCGAGGCGGCGGGGTGTGGGGGTACGCCCCCACCCGGGAGGCGCCCCACCCGCCCGCGGGAGAGCCGGGCGGTCGGACCTGGCGCGGGCTATTCGGCGCGGACATCACGTCGAAACGTAAACCACTGCGACCGTTTACGGCGGGGCGTGTACGTAGGTTACGTGTCGCGGGCAGCGTTCGGCCGCGAGTACCGTCTGGCGGTCCAGACGATGGTGGTCACCCGCCGCCGGAAGATCCTTGGTTACTGGGCGGCGGGCGTCTCGGGCCTTCGCAGCGACGGACTGCGCCATCGCGGCGCCGCGAGCGGTGGCCGGGGAGTAGGTAACGCGGGGTTGGTCACGGCGTCGCGGTAGGGGGTCGCCGTACCGGCTGAAGCCGTGTTGGCGGCTCGGCCGTCGCCACGTTCACTGCAGCCGATAGGCTGGCCGGGTGAATTTGCCTGTTGTATTAATCGCCGACAAACTCGCCCAATCAACCGTCGCCGCGCTCGGAGACCAGGTCGAGGTGCGCTGGGTAGACGGCCCCGACCGGGAGAAGTTGCTGGCCGCGGTGCCCGAGGCCGATGCGCTGCTGGTGCGCTCGGCCACCACTGTTGACGCCGAGGTGCTGGCAGCGGCCCCCAAGCTGAAGATCGTCGCCCGCGCCGGAGTCGGGCTGGACAACGTCGACGTGGACGCCGCTACCGAGCGCGGTGTGCTGGTGGTCAACGCCCCGACGTCGAACATCCACAGCGCCGCAGAGCACGCATTGGCGCTGATCCTGTCGGCGGCCCGGCAGATCCCGGAGGCCGACGCGTCGCTGCGCGCACACACCTGGAAGCGGTCGTCGTTTTCGGGTACCGAGATCTTCGGCAAAACGGTGGGCGTTGTCGGGTTGGGCCGGATCGGGCAATTGGTCGCCCAACGGTTGACGGCCTTCGGCACCCACCTCATCGCCTACGACCCGTATGTGTCGCCCGCCCGCGCCGCGCAGTTGGGCATCGAACTGCTGCCCCTCGACGACCTGCTGGCTCGGGCCGACTTCATCTCGGTGCATCTGCCGAAGACGCCCGAGACGGCGGGTCTGATCGACAAGCAGGCGCTGGCCAAGACCAAGCCGGGCGTGATCGTCGTCAACGCAGCCCGCGGCGGCTTGGTGGACGAGGCGGCGCTGGCCGAAGCAGTGAGCAGCGGCCACGTGCGCGCGGCCGGTATCGACGTGTTCGCGAAAGAGCCGTGCACCGAGAGCCCATTGTTCGAGCTGCCGCAGGTGGTGGTCACACCGCATCTGGGCGCGTCCACCGCCGAGGCTCAGGACCGGGCCGGCACCGACGTCGCGGACAGCGTGAAGCTCGCCCTGGCCGGAGAATTCGTTCCCGACGCCGTCAACGTGGGCGGCGGCGTGGTCAATGAAGAGGTGGCGCCCTGGCTGGACCTGGTGCACAAGCTCGGGCTGCTGGCCGCCACGCTGTGCGACGGGCCGCCGGTGTCGTTGTCGGTGCAGGTGCGCGGCGAGCTGGCTTCCGAAGACGTTGAGGTGCTGAAGCTTTCGGCACTGCGCGGACTGTTCTCAGCGGTCATCGAGGGCCCGGTGACTTTCGTCAACGCGCCGGCGCTGGCCGCCGAACGCGGCGTTACCGCCGAAATGACCACCGCTTCGGAAAGCCCGAACTATCGTAGTGTCGTCGATTTGCGGGCGGTCGCCCCCAACGGTTCGACCGTCAATGTCGCTGGAACGCTGTCCGGGCCGCAGCAGGTGCAGAAGATCGTGCAGATCAACGGCCGCCATTTCGACCTGCGTGCCGAGGGCATCAACCTGATCATCCATTACGTCGACCAACCGGGAGCGTTGGGGAAGATCGGCACGTTGCTGGGTGGTGCAGGGGTGAACATCCACGCGGCGCAGCTATCCGAAGACGCCGAGGGCTCGTTTGCGACGATTCTGCTGCGGCTGGACCAAGACGTGCCGGAGGATGTGCGGTCGGCAATCTCGGCGGCGGTAAGCGCCAACAAGCTTGAGGTGGTTGATCTGTCGTGAAGCACGCCGGCGACGATGCAGTGCGGGCACCACGCACGTGCGGGGGACGCCGCCAATGAAGCTGGCGATCGTCGGCGGCGACGGGATCGGCCCGGAAGTAGTGGCCGAGGCGGTCAAAGTCCTCGATGCGGTCCTGCCCGGTGTGCAGAAGACCAGCTACGACTTGGGCGCCCGGCGTTTTCATGCCACCGGTGAGCTACTGCCGGACTCGGTGCTCGCCGAACTGCGGCAGCATGACGCCATTCTGCTGGGGGCAGTCGGTGACCCGTCCGTGCCCAGCGGCGTGCTGGAACGAGGTCTGTTGCTGCGCCTGCGTTTCGAGCTCGATCATCACATCAACCTGCGTCCCGCCCGGCTCTATCCGGGAGTGTGCAGCCCGCTCGCCGGAAATCCCGACATCGATTTCGTGGTGGTGCGCGAGGGAACCGAAGGCCCGTACACCGGCACCGGAGGCGCTATCCGGGCCGGAACGCCCAACGAGGTGGCCACCGAGGTGAGCCTGAACACCGCCTTTGGCGTGCGTCGAGTCGTGGCCGATGCATTCGAACGCGCGCGGTGTCGTCGCAAGCACCTGACATTGGTGCACAAGACCAATGTGCTGACATTCGCCGGGAAACTGTGGTCGCGGATCGTCGCGGAGGTCGGCAAGGAATACCCCGACGTCGAGGTGGCGTATCAACACGTCGACGCCGCCACCATGTTCCTGGTGACCGACCCGGGCCGTTTTGACGTGATCGTCACCGACAACTTGTTCGGCGATATCATCACCGACTTGGCCGCGGCGGTATGCGGCGGAATTGGCTTGGCTGCCAGTGGAAATATCGATGCCAGCCGAACGAATCCGTCGATGTTCGAACCCGTGCACGGCAGCGCACCCGATATCGCCGGTCAGGGCATTGCCGACCCGACGGCGGCAATCATGTCGGTGGCGCTGCTGCTGGCCCATCTCGGTGAGGACGATGCCGCTAGCCGGGTGGACCGGGCTGTCGCGAGTCATTTGGCGACTCGCGCGAACGAACGGCTCGCCACCGACGACGTCGGCGAACGGATTGCCGCCGCGCTGTAGCTTCCAATCCGGGTGGTAGCAACCGGGCCGGCACCAATGGGATTGCGACCAGTGGGAACAATCCACACAGCGCCCACGCCGGCGGATACTTCGCGGCGGTGATCAAGACACCGAACAGCGGGGGCCCGGCGGCCGCCATCACCCGCTGGGTGGTGTTCTGGATGCCCAACGCACGTCCGCTCCAAAACGAACCGGCGTATTCGGTGATCGCCGTTGCCTCCAAACCGTTGTCGAGTACCGCGATCACCGTGATGACCACCATGAGTGCTGCCTGATACCGCGAATTCAGGTGATCGGCCCAGGCCAGCAGGAAGAGGCTCAGAGCGGCGGAACCCGCGATGATGCGGACCGGTCGCATTCGTGAGCCCACCCGGTCGGACCAGCGGCCGACCAGGATGCGGCCGAGTGCACCAAGCAGCTGCGAGAGGGTGACCAAACCGCCGGCGCTCGCGACTGACCAGTGGAGGTTACGAATCAGCCAAACCAGCATGAAGGTCACCGTCACCGTCTGCGGCATCATCAACAGACCGGCCACCGCGTGGATTCGCCACAGTACCAATGACCTCCGGTACGGGCTGGCCAGTTCATCCGCCGTGGCGTGCCGGCGTGATTTTCGCGGCGGGTCGACGATCCCCACCGCGCTGGCCACTGCGGCCACCGTGCAGGCCAGTGCCATGAACCTGAGCCCCGCACGCGGTCCGTGTTCGGCCAGCTCAGGAATTACCAGCGCACCCAACGCGATTCCCAGCGGTTGCGCGGTCTGGCGAATGCCCATTGCCAGGCCGCGCTGATGTGGCGGGAACCAAGCGGACACCAGACGGCCGCCGGCGGTGTTGCAACTGGCCGTCGCCATGCCGCCGAGGAACAAGTAGACACCGACCAACAGCATCGAATGGGCCGACGCCGCGGCGTAGGCGGCCGCCGCGGTAAGCGCCGAACCCGCGGTCAACACGATCCGCTCGCCGACATGGTCGAGCACGTAGCCCCAGAGGACAAGCGTGACCACCATGCCCCAGCTGGGCATCGAGGACAGCAGACTGGCTTCGCCGAGCGGAATTCCACGCGCGGCTTGCAGGGACGGAATCAAAAACGCAATGCCATTGATGAACAGGAAAGAGCTTGCCGTTGCCACCAGCGATACGACCATGATGGACCAGCGCGCGCTCGGGCCGAGCCGGCGCTCATCGGCCGCATCCGTCGACATTCGCCCATGCTTACACAGGCGCCAACAACCCCTGGTGAAACTCGTGCATCCGGGTGCGATGCGACGCCCGGCTACGTCGGCCACCACCGCCCATCAGTAGGCTCGACCGAATGCGCCTTGGTCGAATCGCCAGCCCGGACGGCGTCGCCTTCGTCAGCATCGAGGGTGATTTGGCCGATCCCGGCGCCTTGATCGTCCGCGAGATCGCCGAGCACCCGTTCGGCACGCCGAATTTCACCGGCCGGTCCTGGCCGTTGGCCGACGTTAGGCTGTTGGCTCCGATACTCGCCTCCAAGGTGGTCTGTGTCGGCAAGAACTACGCCGATCACATCGCTGAGATGGGTGGCCAAACGGGGCCGACTCCGGCGGACCCGGTGATATTTCTCAAGCCCAATACGGCGATCATCGGGCCCAATGTTCCGATCCGGTTGCCCGCCAATGCAACACCGGTGCACTTCGAGGGCGAGTTGGCAGTTGTTATCGGACGGCCGTGCAAGGACGTCCCAGCCGCCGAGGCCGCCGACAATATCCTCGGCTACACCATCGGAAACGACGTGTCGGCACGCGACCAGCAGAAAGCCGATGGGCAATGGACCCGCGCGAAAGGGTACGACACCTTCTGCCCGGTCGGGCCGTGGATTGTCACCGACCTGAAGCCGCTAGACCCCGCGGATCTGGAATTGCGCACCGAGGTCAATGGCGAATTAAAACAACATAGCCGCACGTCGCTGATGATCCACGACGTCGGCGCCATCGTAGAATGGATTTCGGCCGTGATGACCTTACTGCCCGGCGATCTCATTCTCACCGGGACACCGGCGGGTGTCGGCCCCATCGAAGACGGCGATACCGTCTCCATCACCATCGAGGGTATCGGCACCCTCACCAATCCCGTTGTTCGTAGAGGAAAGTCGTGACAGTACGAGTCCGGTTCTGCCCTTCGCCCACCGGCACCCCGCACGTCGGGATGGTCCGCACGGCGCTGTTCAACTGGGCCTATGCCCGGCATACGGGCGGCACCTTCGTTTTTCGTATCGAGGACACCGACGCCGAACGCGACACCGAGGAAAGCTATCTGGCGTTGCTCGATGCGCTGCGTTGGCTCGGCCTGGACTGGGATGAGGGGCCCGAGGTCGGCGGACCCTACGGACCGTACCGGCAATCACTGCGCACGGAGATCTACCGCGAGGTCGTGGCCAGGCTCCTCGAGGCGGGCGAGGCCTACTACGCTTTTTCCGCACCCGAGGAGGTCGAGGCCCGGCACATCGCGGCGGGCCGCAATCCCAAACTGGGCTATGACAACTTCGATCGGCAACTTACCGATGCGCAGCGCGCGGCGTTCCTCGCAGAAGGCCGTAAGCCGGTGGTACGGCTGCGGATGCCCGACGAAGACCTCCGTTGGGATGACCTGGTGCATGGCCTTACCACGTTTGCCGCGGGTAGCGTGCCCGACTTCGCGCTGACCCGCGCCAGCGGAGATCCGTTGTACACCTTGGTCAACCCTTGTGACGACGCGCTGATGAAAATCACCCATGTGCTGCGCGGCGAAGACCTGCTGCCGTCGACCCCACGCCAGCTTGCGCTGTATCAGGCGCTGATCCGGATCGGAGTCGCCGAGCGGGTTCCGGAGTTCGCTCACCTTCCAACGGTATTGGGGGAGGGAACCAAGAAACTCTCGAAGCGCGATCCGCAGTCGAATCTGTTCACCCACCGCGACCGTGGTTTCATTCCCGAAGGGCTGCTGAACTACCTCGCGTTGCTCGGCTGGGCGATTGCCGATGATCATGATCTGTTCAGCCTCGACGAGATGGTGGCCGCGTTCGACGTTGCCGACGTCAACTCCAACCCGGCCCGATTCGACCAGAAGAAGGCCGATGCGCTCAACGCCGAGCACATTCGGATGCTCGACGCGGACGACTTCACCGCCCGATTGCGCGACTACTTCGGTGCACACGGGCATCACCTCCAGCTGGATGACGCCGGCTTCGCCGCCGCCGCCCACCTGATACAAACCCGCATCGTGGTGCTCGGTGACGCATGGGACCTGCTGAAGTTCCTCAACGACGACGAATACGCGATCGATCCCAGGGCGGCCGCCAAGGAGCTGGGTCCGGAGGCGGGCCCGGTGCTCGATGCTGCTCTGGGGGCTCTGGACGCCATGGCGGACTGGACCACGACGGGCATCGAGCACGCGCTCAAAGCCGCACTCATCGAGGGTCTCGCGCTCAAACCGCGCAAAGCCTTTGGTCCGATCCGGGTTGCCGCTACCGGTACGACCGTCAGCCCGCCGTTGTTCGAATCGCTGGAGCTGCTCGGCAGTGACCGCAGCCTGCAACGGCTGCGCGCGGCCCGCGAAACGGCCGTCTAAGAGACGAAGACCACGCATGCGGATTGCGTGACAAGTCTTTGGTAGTCTGCACTGCGGTTCACAAAGGCCGACAAACGGCTGGCAGCGGCGGATTCGATGAATCTGGACACGATCCGCAATATTCGCTCTGACCAGCGGTTTTAGGCAGCCAATGGGGTATGGTGTAATTGGCAACACAGCTGATTCTGGTTCAGCCATTCTAGGTTCGAGTCCTGGTACCCCAGCAAAATCTCACCACTACAAGCGATTAGGCGGGCTTCCCGGGGTGAGCTATGCTGTCAACCCGGATCGTTTCTGGCCCCGTCGTCTAGCGGCCTAGGACGCCGCCCTCTCACGGCGGTAGCGTGGGTTCGAATCCCATCGGGGCTACAAATCCGTCGACTACCCGGTTACTCGCCGGTGCCGAGCACGGCCGGCGCCGTGGACCCGCCCACCGGCATGGGTGGCAGCCCGAGCTTGCGGTGATCCCACGAGCGGGCGCGGCGTGCCACGATGCGCACGCACACCCGCTTGTTCATCATCTGATCGACGAAGGGCTTCATCTCATCGGTGTACGGGCCGGTGTAGCGCTCGAACACGCTGACGCCTACCCGGTGCGAGACCTCGGGATCGTCGACGATCTCCGCGACGCCTTCGAAGGACACCCCGCGCAGTGTGTCGTAGGTATTGCCGTCCTCGATCAAAAAGCTGACCCGGGGGTCCCGGGTGAGGTTGACCGCCTTCTGGGACTTGGCCTTGGTCTCCAGCCAGATTTCGCCGCCGACAACGGCGTACCACATTGCGGTCAGGTGGGGCTGGCCGTCGGGGCCGACGGTGGCCAGCGTGCCCGTACGGCTCTTGACGACAAAATCGGCGATCTCGTCTGAGGACATGACGATGCTCGCGCGCTGATTCGTTCCCATTGCGTCAGTCTGTCAGGTCATCTGCGATGACTTTGCCCCGAGTCTGCACTGACGGCGTCGAATCCGCGCTCGGCGCATGGGATCGAGCGTCGGCACGGTAGACGCAGACTCGACGCGAATCTAGAGCCGACGGGTGAGCGCTTCGGCCGCGGACAGCAGATCGGCGGCCCAGCGTGCCCCCGGGCGCCGGCCGATTCGGTCGATGGGCCCGGACACCGATATGGCGGCGATGACGCCACCGCGGCCATCCCGCACCGGCACCGACACGCTCGCCACCCCCGGCTCGCGCTCGGCCACGCTTTGGGCCCACCCGCGGCGCCGCACTTCGGCCAGTGCTCGCTCGGTGAACTTCGCCGTGGGCAGCACTGCCTTTTGGGTGGCCGCGTCGCTGTGGGCCAGCAGCACTTTGGCTCCCGACCCCGCCGTCATCGGTAAGCGCGCCCCGACCGGAACCGTATCGCGAAGGCCCGCAGCGGGTTCCAGGGCAGCCACGCAGACTCGGGTGGTGCCCTCTCGGCGGTACAGCTGCACGCTTTCACCGGTCGTCTCGCGCAATAGCGGAAGCACCGCCGCGCCGGCGGTCAGCAGTGGATCGTTGACATGGGCCGCGAGTTCGGTGACCGCGGGGCCAAGGCGCCAACGGCCTTCGTCGTCGCGCGCCAGCAGTCGATGTACTTCCAGTGCGGCCGCCAGCCGGTAGGCCGTGGCTCTGGGCAACGCGGTCCGCTCGCACAGTTCGGCTAGCCCACATGGCGATTCCGCGATGGTGTGCAGCAGTCCCACGGCTTTGTCCAGGACTCCGATACCGCTATGCTGTCTCACAAAGAGATATTAGCGTCTCGCATTATGGAATGACAGCCGAATTGATCGGCGAGCCGCAAATGAACGAATCGAGGCGAGTTCGACATGGGATTCGACACCAAGTCCGACCGGGATGACAGACCGCGCACGCTGGCCGAAAAAGTTTGGGATGACCATGTTGTGGTGCCGGGGGGCGGTTCGGAGCAGGGAGGGGCGCCAGACCTGATCTACATCGACCTGCACCTGGTACACGAGGTCACCAGCCCGCAGGCTTTCGACGGCCTGCGCCTGGCCAACCGGTCGGTGCGGCGCCCCGATCTGACGCTGGCCACCGAGGATCACAATGTGCCCACCATCGACATCGACAAGCCGATCGCCG
>Ga0315536_1001074_pt1 | contig 13858 bp, 14 predicted proteins | sample SalMarSW160230MG_FD_203093 | JGI IMG/M metagenome (GOLD analysis project Ga0315536, IMG submission 203093) | Salt marsh sediment microbial communities from the Plum Island Ecosystem LTER, Massachusetts, United States - Salt Marsh Sediment SW1602-30 ... | reverse complement strand
GTAGATGCGCAGATTAAGGCGGGAGATCTCATGCGGACCGATTATGAACGGGCGCGCGAGCGGAAAAGAAACCGAGTACGGCTCGTCCGAATAATCCGCTGACACGCCCAGGCATACGTAGACCAGGGGAGGAAAAGGGTCCAGCCTCTGGTACAGGTCCCTGATCCTTTTATCCGCATACCTGCCTTCGAGCATGTCGAATATCGTGGCATGGCCGTCCGCGGCGGAGATCACATAATCCGACCTGTGCTCGGAGCCGCCGGCGCAGCGGATCCCGGCGGCCCGGTCGCTTTCAACGAGAATCCTTTCCACCTTTGAGCGGAAATGAATCACGCCGCCCAGGGAGCGGTACCGTTCCGCCATGGCCTCCGCCAGTGGCCTTGACCCGCCGATCGCGTATCCCCCGTCGCCCGACGCCATAAGAGACAGCGTCCATAGCACAAACGCCGCGCTCATACCGTGCCACTCCAACGCCCGGCCGAACAGCTGCCGGAGCGCCGGATTTTTAAACCGGCCCGCGAGCGCAGACGCGGGAGCCCGGTATTTGATGAACATGTATATGAAGGGAAGCGTGCCGAGCAGGTTCCGGATGCTCAAATCCACCGGCATGCGGCGGCGCGACAGACGCTTGATGTCGCGGGTTATGCGCCTGATGAGGCGCGCGTCCTCTGGCGCCACGGAGATAAGATGGTCACGGAGGCGATCAGGGTCCGTGTACACCGTGATGCGGCCGCCGCGCTCGTCAAGGGCCTGGGTGAAATACTTATACCGGTAGAAGCTCCTCCCCTGGACCGCGCCCACCTCCTGCCAGAGCCGGTGCATGTCCGAACCGGGCGCGCTTCCCACGAGCCAGTGAAGGCAGCCGTCGAAGGTGTAGCCCTTGCGCCTCCAGGAGGTGCAGAGCCCGCCGGGAAGCGAATGCATCTCGTATATCTCAGACCGGAATCCGTTCATCTGTGCGTAGCAACCGGCGGCCAGGCCGGCGACCCCCGCGCCGATGATGATCACGGATTTCTGCATGGTTCTTCGCCGGCATCAATATACGATGTCGAGCACCTCGTCGAAGTAGTTCACGAAATGGGCGCTCAAGCCCTTGCGGATATAGGCGGGGAGCTCCTCATAATCCTTTTTGTTCTCAAACGGAAATATCAGGTTTTTCACGCGCGCCCGCTTTGCGGCGATGGTCTTCTCCTTCACGCCGCCGATCGGAAGCACCTTGCCGGTGATGGTGAGCTCCCCGGTCATGGCGATGTGGAGCTTAATCGGCTTTTTCTTGGCCAGGGAGTAGAGGGCGGTCGCCATGGTGATGCCCGCTGATGGTCCGTCCTTGGGCGTGGCCCCCGCGGGCACGTGCAGGTGGATGTAATTATCGTTGAAAAAATTCTCGGGTATGCCGTAGTCCTTTATGCGCGAGCTTATATAGGTATAGGCGATCTCCGTCGACTCCTTCATCACGTCGCCGAGCTGCCCGGTCTGCTTGAATCCCTTGGTCTTCGACGGCACCGCGGTCGCCTCGATGTAGAGGATCGCCCCGCCCATGCTCGTCCAGGCAAGGCCCATCACCACCCCCGGGATCCGCTCGTTATACAGGGTCTCGTCGGTGAACCGGGGCTTGCCGAGAAAATCGGCCAGGTTTTTCTTCGTCACCGCGATCTTTTTCGTTTCCCCCTCTGCAAACTTGCGCGTCGACTTGCGCATGATCCTCCGGATGTTGTTCTCCAGGCTCCGCACGCCCGCCTCGCGCGCGTATCCGTTGATGATCATGCGCAGGCTCTCGGAATCGATATCCACGTCGCCCCTCTTCAACCCGTGCTCCTTGATCTGCTTCGGAATGAGGTAACGCTTGGCGATCTGCATCTTTTCCTCCATTATGTAGCCGGAGAGCTTCATCACCTCCATCCGGTCCAGAAGCGGAGTGGGGATCGTGTCCATCTGGTTCCCCGTCATGATGAAGAGGACGTTGGAAAGATCGAAGCGGAGGTCGATGTAGTGGTCGAGGAAGTTCACGTTCTGCTCCGGGTCGAGGACCTCGAGAAGCGCTGAGGCGGGATCGCCCTGGAAGCTCGCGCCGATCTTGTCGATCTCGTCGAGCATGATGACCGGATTGGCCACGCCCACGGTCTTGAGGCTCTGGATGATCTTTCCCGGCATGGCTCCGATGTAGGTCCGGCGGTGGCCCTTGATCTCGGCCTCGTCGCGCATGCCCCCCAGGGAGAAGCGGTAAAACTTCCGGTTGAGCGCCTCGGCCACGGACTTGCCGATGGAGGTCTTGCCCACGCCCGGCGGGCCGATGAAGCATATGATGGAGCCGGTGATGTTCCCCTTCATCTTGCCGGTGCTTATGAACTCCAGTATACGGTCCTTGATGTCGTCGAGACCGTAATGGTCGCGGTCGAGGATCTTCTTCGCCTTTTTTATGTCATAGTTGTCCACTGAAAAAACGCCCCAGGGGAGCGAGGTGATCCAGTCCAGGTAGTTTCTGCTCACCCCGTACTCGGCCGAATGCGGCTCGAGGAGCCGCATCTTGTTTATCTCCTCGTCGATCATGTGCGCGGCCTCCTCGGTGAGCGTGAGCTTCTTTATGCGCTCCTCGAATTTCTCGACCTCGGTGGTCTTCTCGTCCTTTTCAAGGCCGAGCTCCTTTTTGATCTCCTTGAGCTGCTCCCGTAAAAAGAAATCCTTCTGCTGCTTGGATATCTTCTGCTCGATCTGCTTGGTTATCTTCTCCTGCAGCTTGGAGAGCTCGATCTCCTTCTTCATGAGGACAAGCACCTTCTCCACGCGCTTGCGCACGTCGAAGGTCTCCAGGATGTCCTGCACCGCGGCGGCGTCCGCGGAGGTCATGGACGCGACGAAATCAGCGAGCTTGCCCGGGTCCTCCAGAGTGAAACGGTTGAGAAAAAGCTTGAGCTCCTCCTTGAACAGGGAGTTGGACCGTATCAGGTCCTTCACCGAGGATATGATCGCCTTGGAATAGGCCTTCATCACCTCCGAATTCGAATAATCCTCCTCGTAATGGTTCTCCACCTCCCACTGGATTACGGGACCGTCCTGTATCACCTTTTTACAGGTGAACCTGCTCAGGGCATTGATCATCATCTGGATCGTCTTGTCGTCGATCGGGGTCACGCGCAGCACCTTGATGCTGACGCCCACCGTGTAAAGATCCTCGGACTTGAGCGCGCCCTCGCGCTGTTCCTTGGCAAGCACGGCGCCGCCGATCTTGCTCTCGGACTCCAGGATCTTGTTGGCGGTCTCGATCATGAAATCGCCGGTGAGAACGATCGGGATCATCATGCCGGGAAACAAGGGTCTTTGGGATATCGGTATTATGGTGAGGACATCGGGCAAAATATCCCGCGCAACAATAAGCGAACCCTGTTCGTTCGCCTGAGTTTCCCCCTGAGCGGCTTCGCTGGCCGCATCAAGGCTGTGTTCGTCGATGTTGTTCGGTCTTTTGGTATTTTCGTCCATGTTAAAAACATACACCTTATACTGATTTTTGTCAAATAGTTTAGGCGCGAACCGTCGGCTCACCGGCGCATGACTCTCTCTCATGCCCCCCACCCCCCCCCAGAGGGGGGCTTATGCTCACCTGCACGTCAACACACCAGTTCAACATACACTCAACAGAAGCTTTTAAGTCTCCCTCAGGAGGATGTAGGGGACCAATGAATGCGGATAAAAATCAGCCCTGGCTTACTGAATAGCTTCAACCGGGCTTGGTTATTTCTCTTCGGCTTTCAGCTTATCAATGCCGGTAATGAAAAATTTCTCAACGGCCCATTTGTCAAGAACGAACACGTACGGCTGCTCCGAGGTGGTGCCGATGAATTGTTTGTCTTTTTCAAATATGGAAAGCACGATCTCCTTCTTGTAGGTCTTGATCCGCACCGTGCATACGGGACGGGTCAACGACTCCTTAGGAACATTCTGGAAGGAAGACGCCCTGAGGGAATCCAGCGAGGAAAGCAGCGACCAGACCTTGCCCGTATCAAGCCGGGTCGATTCATAACCCCTGCAGGCCCATTCCTCCGCGCCGGCCCTCGAGACCTGCGCGGATTTCCCGTTTGCATCGGTTTTGGATTTTTTTGAGGCCTTCCTGTAAAGCGTAAACACCTTGCCACGGTATTCGATGGAAAGGCCGGTTATCGCGTCCCGGTTGATTTTGAGAATCTCCTTGTCTCTGAAGTCATCAAGCTTCCGGTTCAGCAGGAGGTCGAAGGTTCCCTCGGCAAGATAAATGTCGGGCTTGTCGTCTATTCTCACGAAGGTATGACGTCCGGTGGAGCTTTTTTTGCCGATTTTGAACTTTCTGAAGATCACGTCCCCCTTCTTTATTATCACCTCGCTGTATTTGTCAGGAGTAAGGTCGTACTTGTTGTAAAAGCCCTTTTTTGAGATGAGGTCCTCCAGGTTGATGTTCCTGAAACGGGTCTCGATCTCGCTCACGACCTTTTCGTCAGCGGGATACGCCTCTTCATTCACCACCCACTTCCCGTTCTTCTTGTAGAGCTTCACCGTGTTGCCGGGACGGTTAATGATGATCTCGTCCGCCCTTCCTTCCCACTTCGGAAGAACCGGCACCTCGGAACGGCGCCCCACCCTCGCAATGATGATGTACAGAAGAAGAAGCGCGATGACGGACGTGCTGATCAGTATCCTTTTATTCATTGCTCCGCCCCCGGAGAAAACTTTCTTCGATGCCCCTCTTGCGCGAGAGGCGATGCCGCCAGATGAAAAGCCCCGCGAGAACGACCAGGAGGGGCACGCCGGCGATGTTGATGGTTTTAAGCGCGACCTTTTCGACCGCGCCCGTCTTCTCGAGCGGATTATAATCGAGGCTTTTGCTGCTCATCTCGGGGATATACGAATTTCCCGTCAGATAATCCGCCATGCTGTGTATGAAAAACCCGTTCGCAAAAATCCTGCCCTGGTCCTCCGCCTCCGATGCGGAGCTGGATATGATCTGCTTGGCGTTCATGAGAAACCACGATTTGGTTATCTCCGACGTGCCGACCACGATGATCTTCGTGGAACCGGCCTGGATCGTCGCGTCGAGCTTCGGGGACACGGTCGCAATCCCTTTCCCCTTGGCATTGTTCGCCTCGTCGGCGGCCGCCGCAACGTCCCTGTTCTTAAAATAGCTCTGGAACCGTCCGGACAAAAGCGCCGCGAGCGTGTATCTTTTCATGTCCGCCTTGTTCCGGGGGGGCATCATGAAAAGGGGATTCAGGTTGATATCCCTTTCCATGTCCCAGCTCTCGTCGGACGAGCTCACCAGGCTGTCGTAGGAGAGCCTTTCCGCCTTTATCTTTTTGGCTTCCGGCGCGATCGATGAGGCCTTGACGAAGGCCATTCCCTTCAGGTATTTCGTGATCACGCTGTTCCTTTGCATTCCCGATCTTTTGATTATGGGTACGTAGTAAATATCCTTGATCGCGCCCGCTACCCTGCCCTTCGCGCAGCTTTTGTCGAGCACCAGGTTGCGGTCGACCGTGATGCCGTAGGAGCCGAGGAGCTTCTCGAGCCCCGTATGTATCGGCACCATGAGGGGCTGGGGACCGCCGAAGGGGCTTTGCCTTCCGGTGTTGACCTCGTTGAAGGAGTCGAGAAAGAATATCGCGGAATTTCCCTTCATGAGAAACTGGTCGATCTTGTATAGCTCAGCCTCGCTGAATTCCTTCTTCGGCCCGTTTATGACGATAAGGCCGATGTCGGAAGGGATGTCATCCTTGGAAAGGTCGATTTCCCTGATTTCATACACGTCAGAAAGCACCTGCCTCAGGTACGCCCCCCCGTTGCCCGACTGCTGGTCGTCCAGATTCACCTCGTCGTGGCCCGTGATATAGCCGATTCCCGGATTTGAGCTCACCAGCACCCCGACCGCCTTGTTGATCCGGTCTTCGAGCTTGTCAAGGCCGACGATGACGTTTTTTCCGAACAGGGTCGGCGCGACCGACAGGTCGATGACCTCGGATTTGTCCCTGTTCTTAAGAAGAATCCCCATATAGGCTTCTCCGCCGGCCACCGCTTTCCCCGTACGGTCCCTGCCGCCGCTCCACGTAAGCTTGGCGATGCCGTACATTTCAGCGGAAACCGCCGCGGTCCTGTCCACCGATGGATCAAGAAGCCTGAACTGGAGCTTGTCGTAATTGATGAAGTTGCACTTATCGACCGCCTCTTTGACCTTCTTGTCCAAGGTACCGATCCCCTCGATGGGCAGATTTTTAAGGCCTCCGTCCAGATAGAGTATGACCTGGATCGGCTGCGTGAGACTGAGGAGCCCGTCTATCTTGCTCGATATCTTCTCGATCAGGGAGGTGATTTTGTATTCGAGGCCGGTCGGATCGGAGATTGAGTTGATCTTTTCCACAAGGTCGGACTGCTGGATCACCAGGCCCATATAGGCCCGCCTCACCTTGACCTGGTCGCTCTCGATTTCCTGGATCTGCACCGGTTGAATGCCGTAATCCGAAGCCTGTTTTTCCAGATCCTTGGCGCCGACGATCTCATAGCTGAAATATTCGTTTCCGTAATAGTTGTATTCCTCGACAAGGTCCGTGAGATACCGGAGCACGGACGCCTGCTGGGCCGGGAGATTGTGCGAGAAAAGGACCTTGATCTTGAGCTTCTCCTTGAGGTGGGAAACGATCTCCCTGCTCTTGTGCGAGAGGGAAAAGGTGTGGTTCCGGGTAAGGTCCCATCTGAAGTTCAGGGTAAGGCCCGCGATGTTCACCAGCAGCACAATCGCGATATAGAGGGCCATGAGCAGGTTTTTTTTGCCCTGAACCGGTGACTTCCCGCGAAATATCCCCTCCATCATGGAGAACATCCTGCCGGCCAGCTCTTTCATCCGGGCCTTTATGCTACTCAAGTTCATAAGCGGTCATCTCCGGTCATCAAGAATTTTGGTCGTGACAAGGATCGAAATAACGATAATGGACAGAAAATATATGATATCGCGCGAGTCTATGATACCTTTCGATATGTTTCGGAAATGATAATCGGTGCCGAGATACTCGAGGAAAACGATCTTGGTCGGCACAAACCAAACCAGCTTGCCGATGATCCATAAAAAACCGCAAAACAGCAGCCCGAGAATAAATGCAACGACCTGGTTGCGCGAGATGGACGAGGATAAGACGCCGAGCGAGGCGTAGCATCCGGCCAGAAGAATCGAGCCGATGTATCCGCCTATCACCGGGCCCGGATCGGGCGATCCCACAAATAAAATGCTCGCGAGATACACCAGCGAGGGCGACATCATGATGATCAGGAAGAGCACGGCCGCGAGAAATTTCCCGATCACCACCTTGGACGTGGTGACCGGCAGCGTCATCAGGCTCTCGATGGTCCCCGTGTGTATCTCCTCGGCGAACAACCTCATCGTGACGGCGGGGACGAAAAAAATCAGGATAGCCGGCAGCCATTCAAAAAACACCCTCATCTCCGCCTGATTGACGTAAAAGAAATTGGGAAAGTAAAAAAATAATATGCCCATGACGATCAAGAAAACCATGATCACGATGTACGCGATGGGAGTATAGAAATAGGTCATGAGCTCCTTTTTCATGATCGCGGCCGGCTCGTGCAGGTACTCCCTGATCCCGCCTCCGGCCTGTTGCACCCTGTCTCTAAAGCTCATTCCACTCCTCCTCCGGTGAGCTCCCTGAACACGCGCTCGAGGCTCCGCTGCTCCTGGAACATCTCATACAGGACCCAGTTCCTTCCGCTGACCGCCTTGAACAGGTCGGGACGGATGTCCCCATCCCCGTCCGCAATCACCCTCGCCGCCACGAGTCCGCCCTCATGCAGCTCTTCGACCTCCACCACGCCCGCGAGCTTCCGGAGCTCCTCGGACAGGTCCGGATACACGGCGCCGGATACCTTGACGATGACCCGCTTCGTGCCTCCCGACCCGGCCTGCAGATGCGCGGTGCGGTCGTCCGCCACGATGCTCCCGCGGTCTATGATGATGACCCTGTCGCAGGTCGCCTCCACCTCCGGCAGGATATGCGTGGACAGTATGACGGTTTTCCTTTTCCCTATCTCCTTAATGAGATTTCGTATCTCGATGATCTGGTTCGGGTCAAGCCCGGTCGTGGGCTCGTCCAGCACGAGGATGTCAGGATCGTGGATAAGGGCCTGGGCCAGCCCGACCCGCTGGCGGTATCCCTTGGAAAGCTGGCCGATGTCCATGTGCATCACCTCGTCGATGCCGCACAGATCGCTGATCTCGCCGATTCGCCGTGGATATTCGATGCTCCTGATCTCCGCGATGAACCGGAGATAATCGTACACGATCATGTCTCCGTATACGGGCGCCGACTCGGGAAGGTACCCGATGATCCTCCTCACGCCGACCGGGTCGTCTTCGACCGAATACCTGCCGACCGTAATCGTACCGCTGTCCGGCCTCAGGAAACAGGTCAGCATGCGGAGCGTGGTGGTCTTGCCCGCGCCGTTCGGGCCCAGAAGCCCTGTGATCTCACCCTCGCGGATGCTGAACGTGATGTTGTTGACCGCCGTGATCTCCCCGAATTTTTTCGTAATCCCCTGAACGGTAATCATGTGGTCCTCCTGCATGAAGGCATCGGGGCCCGCGTCCCCTGATCACGCTCTTCCATAATCGTCCTCGTAGCGCCTAATATCGTCTTCGCCGAAATAATCGCCCGTTTGAATCTCGATAAACACGAGATCCGAGGTGCCGACGTTCTCCACCCGGTGCCGGTCGCATAAGCCTATATCAAACGATTCCCCGGACTTGAGCCTCGCGACCCGATTGTTGCAGGTCACCAACGCGTCGCCCTCGACAATGTACCAGTGCTCCGCCCTCCGGTCGTGACTCTGAAGGCTGAGGCGCTTGCCCGGATGAACGGTGATCCGCTTCACCTTATGATTGTGCGAATCGCTCAGATTCTCGAAAAATCCCCACGGGCGATGAGAATCGCTGCGGTCCAATTTGTTACCCCGGAGCATGAATAATCTTAATATGGACAAGTAACCATACATAGATTTTCTGAAAAAGATATCAAGTCATTTTACATATTTGTATCTGTTATGAAAACTTTTCGCGTTAAAATATCATTGTTTAGATAGCGGAACAAGCCGGTTGGTTACCATATTTTTGCTGCAGATCGCGAAAGGCGCCGTCCCCGTTGGCTGATTTCAAAAAAAGCATTGAACAAAATGCTCATGTCATGGAATTATTGCCCATTATGTCAAACGAACACAAGCTCATCAAGCTTACCCATGAAGAGCTTAAACACGCCAAGCCCGCGTCCGAGGACATCGGGACCGCGTACAGGCTGCCGATCGCGGTGGTGTGCGAAAACATCAGAAGCCTGTACAACGTGGGCTCGATCTTCCGTACCTCCGACGGCGCTGGAATAGAAAGGCTTTACCTGTGCGGATACACCGGATTCCCTCCCCGCAGGGAGATCGACAAGACCGCTTTGGGAAGCGTGGAGAGCGTGCCTTGGGAATACCTGCGCGACCCGGCTCAGGCCGTGCACGGCCTGAGGTCCCGCGGCTATTTTATCGTCGCGCTCGAGCACACCCGTGCGGGCCTCTCATATGCGCACGCCTCCTACCCCCTTCCCCTCTGCATCGTGCTGGGCAATGAGGTGGACGGGGTGAGCGAACGCCTTCTGGGCATGTGCGACGCGGCGGTGGAGATACCGATGCACGGCTTGAAGCAGTCTCTCAACGTGTCGGTGGCGTATGGGATACTGGTGTATCATGTCGCATACGTCATCGGTCAGTCAAAAACTACACAATAATAATGACGAAGGAACATCGATGGCATATCGCGCGCTTTTGTTCGACATGGACGGCACCCTGCTCGATACCCTCCAGGATATCGCCGACTCGATGAACGCGGTCCTGGAGGCTCACGGATTTCCGGTCCACCCCGCATACAAATACAAGAGATTCGTGGGCGGCGGCATTGAAATGCTCGCACGAAGGGTGATCCCCGCCGATCGGTTCGAAGAGGGTCTGGTCCGGGAGCTGTCCGAGGGGATGAGCAGGGAATACTCCAAGCGATGGGACAGGTTCGCCCGCCTGTACCCGGGCGTGGATGGGATGCTCGACGGGCTCGTCCGGAGAGGAGCCAGGCTTTCCCTGCTGTCGAACAAGCCGGACCATTTTACGCGCATGATGTACGAAAAGTATCTTTCGGCGTGGGAATTCGAAATCGTGCGGGGGGCGCGGTCGGACGCGCCAAAAAAGCCGGACCCCTGCGCCGCCCTTCTGATCGCGCGGCACATGGACCTTGCGCCCGGGGAGTTCATCTACCTCGGGGATTCGGACACCGATATGAAAACCGCGGTGGCTGCAGGCATGCATCCGGTAGGTGCGCTCTGGGGATTCAGGGACGCGGACGAGCTCCTGGCAAACGGCGCGGAAAGGCTTTTAAAAAGGCCGGAGGATATTTTGGATTTTTTTAATTGATAGGATTTTTTTATACCTTCGATTGTCGTTGCGAGAAGTAAAGATACTCCCGTCATTGCGAGGAGCGCCAGCGACGAAGCAATCTTTCAATAGTCCAAGTTGAGATTGCTTCGCTACGCTCGCAATGACAGTGAGATTTATAGCAAGTCTAATTACTAAATTCAATTAGGAGCAAACAATGAATCTATCCAGATTTTCACTCGAAGGAAAGATCGCGCTGGTGACCGGCGGAAGCCGCGGCATCGGCAAAGCCTCCGCACTCGCGCTCGCGGACGCGGGCGCCCACGTGGCGGTGAGCAGCAGAAAAATCGCGGACCTCGAGCCCGTGGCAGAGGAGATCCGCGGCAGGGGCGTCAGGGGCATGGCAGTCGCGGCACACAACGCCAAGCTTGAGGATTCAAAGGCACTGGTTGAGAAGGTGACGAAGGAATTCGGAGGCATCGACATCCTCGTGAACAACGCGGGCACCAATCCTTACTACGGCCCGATCATGGATCTCGATGAACGGGCATGGGACGTGACCATGAACGTAAATTTAAAAGGGCTCTTCTTCCTGAGCCAGATATGCGCACGGCACATGAAGGCCCGCGGAGGCGGATGCATCATCAACGTGTCCTCCATCGGGGGCCTCAGGCCGAGCGAGCTCGGCGTGTACAGCGTGTCGAAGGCGGGCGTGATCATGCTCACCGAGGTCACGGCCAAGGAATGGGGCCAGCATAATATCCGGGTGAACGCCATAGCGCCGGGAATCATCAAAACCCGCCTGAGCGAGGCGCTGTGGAAGGAGCCCGGGGCCGGGAAAAAAGCGGTGGGAAGCGTTCCCCTGATGCGCCTGGGAGAGCCTGAAGAGATCGCGGGCGCGGTCGTGTTCCTCGCCTCGAACGCTGCAAGCTACATGAACGGCGCGACCGTCGTGATCGACGGCGGCAGGATGTACGGGGAGCCGTCGCATCTGGAGAAAAAGTAACCAGGGTTCAAAAATTTAAGCCTATTCATTATAAGCATGGATAATTAACCTTAACTTATATTGTTTCATTCCAGTGTATGTCTAATTTTTTTTATCTGCTCCAGCAGAGGATTGATATTTTCTGTTATGGTTTTCCAGATGATTTCATTATCCATGCCAAAATAACCATGAATGAGCTTATCCCTCATGCCTGCAATTTTTTTCCATGGAACATCCCGGTAATTAAGCTTCATTTCCTCAGGTAAACTCTTGACCGCTTCACCGATGATTTCAAGGCTTCTGATCACCGCATTGAAGGTTTTCCGGTCGGCGAGGAATTCATCATAATTCATTCCGGCGATAAAAGAATGTATATCATTTATGGCTGAAATAATATCATCAAAATAATCACGATAGTCTCGATCCTTCATACGTAAATTACTTCTTGTAAAATATGTTGACCGATATGCGGCTTTAATCCTTTTTTAGAAACCAGATCAACTTTCAGACCGAGTAAGTTTGCAAGCTCCTCCTCAAGCTCCAAAAAATCAAAAAGACCAACCGGCTTAGAAAATTCAACCAAAACGTCCAGATCGCTGTCCGAAGCGTTTTCACGCCTTACGAACGAGCCGAAAATACCGATCTCTTTGATCGAAAATTTCGATCTTAGATACGGCATATTATCAGAAATTATATCTTGAATATCCTGCACTGTTTTCATCTTATCTCTCTTATCGCAAATTTATAATATCATTTATCATAAGCTTGAAGTCAAATAAATTATTACATCAATGAATAATCTCCATTGTTTCTTTAACTTTAGGCGGTTTCCTCTTCAAATACCACCAGATCAAGGCCCTGGATGTCCATGAAATCTTTTTTATTTAACGTCAGGAACTTATACCCATGCTGAATCGCCTGGCTGGCGAGCCATATATGCTGGATTCGGAATCGGGCACCTCGTCCCTGACGAATCAGCGCTGCTGAAAGCCTGCCGAAAATATCCCCGGTCGTTTCATCAATAATCAGTACCGGCTTTTTCTTAAGCCGGTTGAGCGCGGCGATTCGTTTTTGCCTGATTGACTCGTCTTGCGCAATTTCCGCCCCATAGGTCAATTCCGCAATAGAAAACGGAGAGATGAAAACCGGCTCCTTTCCAGTATAGTAAGAAACGTCTTGAGGAGAGATTCTTCCCCTCTCCACATCGACCCATATACACGTGTCGATCAGAAATCCCATGGATTTTTTATTCCCTTTTTGAGGCTTTCATTTAAGCGGCATTCCTCTGTCCATGTATCGCCGGCGGCCCCGGGGAGCGTGGAATAGAGATCGCTCATGGCTTCAAGAGCGGTCAACTCGGGCGAACCGGGAACGATTCTGGCGATCTTGTGCTTGTTCCGCACGAGGACGATATCCTCCCCCTTGTGCTCAATCCGGTTGAACACGGAGCGAAGATTCTTCGCGAATTCGGTCACCGACATTTCGGTCATGGATGAGCTCATCGAGTTATTATATTAAATTGGCCGGCGATACCTTTCAATATCATTCATGAAACTCTTCAAAACTCTTTCTAGATTCTCAACCAACGGCTCAATACGAATGAAAATAAGATCAATGGCATATGCATGAATAAAATAATGTCTAAATGCAAGATAGGGTTTTATTCTTCAAAAGTATCTTCTGATAATATCTTTTTCTCTAAACATTTTTCTAATAAATCGCGGTGCCAATTCGCACCAGTCGGAAGATCAAATTTTTTGAATTGAAATACTGCTTTTAATATACTTTCAATGCCATTGTAAAAATTATGAATAAGCGCGCCGATGCCTGCAAGCTCCAGTGTGGAGAGGGAAGAACATTCATGCACTTGAGACAATTCATGTAATATCGCATCTATATTTTCGAATTCTGAATCAATCCTGTCCTCTAGCTCGGTCATAAATGATTATTCCTTTTCTCAAGATTCGATTTGCGAATTTGCTCTTACTATCGGATATATCTATTAAATCGACTGGCTGTGACAAACTGAAAAAAAGCTCTCCATAAAATTCAAAAAATTTTTTTGGCACAATGCCTTCAACGGCAAGGTCGATGTCATTCCCTATTTGCTCAGATAAAGCGCTTGAGCCAAATAGTATAATTCGATTAACCTGATATTTATCGGCTAATTCCACAATTTTTGACCTATCATTCATTGAAAGCATGAATATATTACCGTTGCATTTTTTTAAAAAACTATCATGGATGTTCCTGTCGAGCAATCACCTTTTATTCAAAGGATATACAATTCAGCAGAAAATGTTAACAAATTTGGCTCATTCCGGAATGTTGGGGAAAGTAAATAATACGATAAAAATGTAATAGAAATCCCATCTCAAGTTCTATGATGTTTTTTTACCACAAAAAACTTATATGGAACCGAGATGGGATTAGAAACAATAACTGAATTATTCG
>Ga0315536_1001072_pt1 | contig 13892 bp, 14 predicted proteins | sample SalMarSW160230MG_FD_203093 | JGI IMG/M metagenome (GOLD analysis project Ga0315536, IMG submission 203093) | Salt marsh sediment microbial communities from the Plum Island Ecosystem LTER, Massachusetts, United States - Salt Marsh Sediment SW1602-30 ... | reverse complement strand
GGATCCTCTTCCCTCAAGAACCTCTGTCATTATTGACCTTGCAACTTGATCACGACCAGCAAGTTCCATCACTTCAGGATAGTATTTGTTCATGAAGCGCTCACCCTTATTGTTCAGGAGAATTCCCCCTTCACCTCTAACTGCTTCAGTTACCAGCCTACCCTTTGCTGACTCAGGTTTGACCATCCCAGTTGGATGAAACTGTATCATTTCCATGTCAATCATGTCACAACCAGCTTCATAGGCCATTCCATAACCATCGCCGACATCGAGTTGTGCATTGCTTGTGACACTGAAAATGCGACCTGCACCACCAGTAGCCATCACCACTGACTTCGCTCGAAATACAAGGTAGTCACCATATTTCAAGTCAACTGCAGTTACACCAGAAATCTGACCATTCGTGACTAGAAGTTTCGTCGCAAATACTTCATCAAACACTCTTATAGAGGCCTTTCTAATTCCTTCAGTGAGTGTAACCATAATCTCAGAACCAGTTCTATCGGAAGCATAAGCCGTTCGTCTCCAGCTCTGCTTTCCGAAGGGTCTTTGGGCAATCTTCCCTTCGGGAGTTCTATCAAAGACTGCACCCATGTCTTCTAAATCGAAGACCCTCTGTGGTGCTTGTTCTACTAGAATCTCTGCAAGCTTCTGGTTGTTGAGGTAGTTGCCTCCAACGATAGTGTCCTTGAAATGAGTTTCAGGATTGTCGTCTGGGTCGACATTTCCTAAGGACACGTTGTATCCACCCTCGGCCATGGCTGTATGAGCCTTGCCAAGGAGTTCTTTGCTTAACATAATAACGTCAAGGTTATGGTTAGCGGCCTCTATTGCGGCACGGCAGCCAGCTCCGCCAGCACCTACAACGAGAATGTCACACATTATTGTCTTGTATTCCAACTAAGGACCTCCAGTAAAGAGTGCTTCATTGGTTGGACCGTCGAGCTTGGGACCTCCGTTTAAGAGTTACTGTTGAGGGTGACAATAGACAGTTGGATAGCACAAGCAGAAGATCTGCAGTTCTATCATTTCTAAATGAATACAGTTATCTTAGATTAGTTCTAAATGTAAGTGTGGTTTGGATGGCGCTTACAACAATAACACTAACATTATTTCTCAGTATGATAGCAATTATCTTTACAATTCTAGTGGGTCACTATGCAGGGCGGAGTCCGAATACAGGGACGATACAAGCTCTTGTAGTATCTGGAATTGCAATTCCTATAGGAATAGTAATTGTATCCATTCCTCTATACAATATTGCACTTCATGATTGGTCAGGTGGCGCATACTTTCTACCTCCGCAATTTGCCATTTGGGCCGCAGCATTTTTTGGTGGACTCATTGGTCTAAAGTCTGGGGAAATCTGGAACCAAGGAGAGCCAAGTTGTATCAAATGTTTGCTCTCCTTAGTTACCGCGGTAACATTGCTGTCACTGGTGATTGTATTAATACCATGAAGCTTACTCTTTTACACCAATTTTGGAGTAGACTTCAGCCTTTCTAGCTGCAACCTTCTCATCCATATCATCATGCATGCTATTTCCATGAGAATCCATGGTTACAAGAAGGGGTCCAAATTCTTCAGCAGTAATGACCCAGAGAGCTTCTGGCATGCCGAGGTCGTCCCAAAGGTAGGCTCTTACCTCTTTGAGACCTTTCGCTGCTAGAGCGCCACACCCACCAGTATAGCTAGTGTAGACTGCTCCTACTTCCTTCAAAGCAGCCAAGGTCTTCGGGCCCATGCCACCCTTTCCAACGAGAATTCGTGCCTTATACTTACGAAGGAAATCATCTTCAAAGAGTTCCATCCTTATACTGGTCGTGGGACCTGCAGAAACAATCTCCCACTTACCATTCTTTTGCCAAGCTACAGGACCAACGTGATACACAACACTGCCCTCAAAATCTACTGGAGGTTTCTCACCCTTGTCGAACATATGCAGTGCACGTTCATGTGCCTCGTCACGTGCGGTGTAGACATGTTCACCAGAAACATAGACAATGTCACCAATCTTGAGTTTGCGAGCATTTTCTTCAGAGATTGGAGTAGTTAGATGATATTCAACCATTTAATTTCCCTCCAGTGGATGTGTCACGTAGGTGACTTTCAGATCCTTTGAGATTATAGCCTTGCTCTGGCGTGCGGCCCAGCATTGAACAGCTACACCAACAGGAAGACTGGCAGGATGTCGCATTGCATAATCGACCTTAACACCGAGGACTGTTGTGTCACCACCAAGACCCATTGGTCCAATACCAGTAGTATTGATAGCTTCCATGATCTCTTCCTCAATCTTTGCTACTTCAGGTTCGGGATGTTTGTCAGAAAGAGGTCTCATGAGCTGTTGTTTAGCAATCTTGATAGCGATGTCCGAACCGCCACCAATCCCCACGCCGATGATGTTTGGTGCACAAGCCTTTCCCATGTAGTTCATGGCGTTATCTACTACTAATTTCTTAACACCCGTAAGACCAACTCCAGGCTTGAGCATGCCAACAATACAAACGTTTTCGCTACCACCACCTTTTGGAAAAGCAGTGATTTCAAGAGAATCGCCTTCTACTATCTCCCAATTTATCCAGGGTATCTTCACACCTGTGTTATCGCCGGAATTACCGCCCACAATCGGATTTACAGCATTCGGACGCAATGGAACCTCAACGGTTGCTTTTCTTGTCGCTTCAGTTAGGGCATGCTTAATCTCCCCGATAAAGGGAAACTTATCACCGACTTTGACATAGAAAATCATGATTCCTGTGTCTTGGCACATCGGAATACCAGATTTGGCTATTTCTATATTCGTGAGGATAGCAGACAACTGTGTCTTTGCGGTTTCATTCGTTTCACGCTCATGAGCAGCTTTCAGAGCCTCCTGTATATCTTTAGGAAGTACTGTTGCTGCCTTCTTGAGCAGACGAAATGTGGTATCATGAATTACTTGGTACGGATCTTCCATCTGATCATCTTCTGAACAGTTGATTATGAGACTCAAAAAAGTCCCTAACAATTACCGGGTGGAATAGGGGGTCATATCTATATTACTATTGAACCACTGTGGCTATATACGGAAGAACGCACAGTAAGTTCAATGGAGTTCGGTGCTAGATGGTTGTGATAATTACAATTGCTGAAATTTCATCCTTTGTGTTCACAGCCATTTTGTTGTTCATCTATGCAATTTTTGATATCCGTACGAGAAAAGTCCCGAATCAAGTATTGTTGATTGGAGGGATTATGGGCTTAGCTATTGTTCTAGGATTGGGTCATATTGTAGAACATGCCCTCCTGCATCTAACGGCAGTACTTATCGCGCTGATTCTTGGGTACACCTTGTTTCGAATAGGTTCGTTTGGTGGTGCAGATGTGAAGGCCATCTTCACAATTGCAATCATAAGTCCAGGCATAGAATTTGCAAGTTGGGGGAATCCGATACTGGAAGGTATTGTCGCAGTAGGAATGCAGCTTGTGATTACCTTAGTTGTTGGATATCTAATCTCACAAAGAAAAACGGATGCAAATATAGCAATCCCGCTAATTCCAATATTGTTTGGCGCTTATCTAGTGCTACAACTTCTAGCTCTGTTTTAAGGGCTATCTGTAGTTTTCTCAAGATTACGGAGGAGCATTGATAAGATTAAGAGCAGATGGAGGGATTGAAAATGCATAGAGAAGGGTCCAGACCACAGTCCATAGCATTAGATATGAAAACAATGAGTTCGTAATCATTTTCTGCATGCCACCGAGTTGTTCAGGCTCAACATCCAGAAGATAGCGTATAACAAATAGAGCAAGAATATAGATCAAGAAACCGAGTAGAACACCTCTTGTACCTGCAAAAGCTTGACCACCAATACCACAGATAAAGGCACTAATAAGAGCAAAGAAAATCTTGACATAGTACTGCTGATCATTTGGTGAATCAGCCCATTTGCCAAATAATCGGTTAAAGACGTTCTTCAGTGGAGTTAGGTCCATATCTGTCACCCACCTAGTTGAAGGTGTTTCAATCGACTATGTTATAATCATGTCGGTCTGATGACTAGGTGAACATCAATGAAAGACTCGATGAGTAATATTGACATCCGCCTCATTCTACCTGAATTAAGTGAGGCTGCAGAAGGAGCGTTCATTAAGAATGTCTACCAGTATGGAGACATCTTCGTTCTCAAGCTTTACCAACCAGGAGGTGGTTCAGTAAACCTACTTATCAACCCAGGAAGAAGAGTCCACTTAACAGAATATGCTCGGAAGGCGCCAAGGCAACCTCCACATTTTTGCGCAGTATTAAGGAAATATTTGCGAGAGAAACGAGTCATCTCAATCAAACAACATGATCTTGATAGAATCCTGATTATTGAGATAGGAAGCGAAGAAGAAACCTACAAGCTTGTCGCAGAGATGTTTGGCACAGGAAATATGCTTCTCCTAGATCCTAAGGACACAATTTTCGTAGCATTGCACTACAAACGGATGAGAGATCGTGATATTATTCCAAAAGCGCAGTATGTATTCCCGCCACAAAGAGGAGAAGATCTGTTCAGTGTTGATGATGATTCATTTGAACGATTATTAGAAGATTCGAATGCAAACATAGTGAGAACCTTAGCTAGTAGATTAAATCTTGATTCACTAAGCTGTGAAGAGATTTGCGCGTTATCATCCGTTTCACCCAAAGTGATGGTCCCAGAAATCGATAGTCAAACACTTTCAGATTTGAAGACAGGTTTTACAGAATTTATTAGCAAGCTTAAGATAGGTGTTTCAAAACCTAATGTGGTCCTTGATGTCGAACCCTCAGAAGATGAAGACACCCCTGACTACGTAGCATTCTTACCCTTTCAATTCCAACTCTATAAGGACCTGCCATCGGAGACCTTTGATACTTTTAGTCAATCCCTTGACGAGTTCTTCGGTGTTTCAGATAGTGAACTTGAAGACGAAGAACTTCAGAGTGCACAAACAAAGGAACAGAAACGACTGCAAAGAATCATAGACAAGCAAGAAGAGGGGATAGAGAATCTAAAGGCAAAAGCAGAGGAATTACGAGCCATAGGCGAACTCATTTACTCTCATTTTTCCGTTACTCAAGAAGTTCTTGAAACTGTAACTAAAGCCAGAACAGGCGGTCATTCTTGGGATGAAATCATTCGCAAAATTGAAGAAGGAAAAGTAAAAGGGATTCCATCAGCACTAATCATTGAAAGAATTATTCCATCGCAGGCACAAATCATAGCTAATTTTGATGGTTCAAAAATTCCTCTTGACATCAGATTAACTGCTCAAGATAATGCAGCTCGTGCGTATGATCAAGCAAAGAAATCTGAGGGTAAGATAAAAGGAGCCCAGATACAGATCGAAAGAACAAAGGCAAAATTAGAAAAACTTGAGGTCAGTATAGCGGAACCAGAAGTCAAGAGAGGTCCAGTAAGAATAAGAAAGAAGCGATGGTATGAAAAATTCCGTTGGTTCATATCATCAGAAGGCTATCTGGTTCTTGGTGGGCGGGATGTTAAAAGTAATGAAAATATCGCCAAACGTCAAATGGGTCCTAACGATATTTTCCTACATGCTTCAATTCATGGAGCGCCATATACCTTGATCAAAGTCCCTGATGAAGCGCCAGGTCAGCAAACAATAGAAGAAGCTGCACAGTTTGCAGTCACATTCTCCAGAGCGTGGCAAGATGGTCTATCTGGAGGAGATGCTTTTTGGGTAAATCCGGAACAAGTCAGCTTCAGCCCACCGTCAGGAGAACACTTGCCTGCGGGATCGGTTATGCTGTATGGAACCAAGAATTACATAAGCAAAGTGCCTGTGGAATTAGCAATTGGAGTATTATTGGAAGAAGAATATGCTATTCCAATGTCTGGCCCTCCAACTGCCATAGAAGCCCAAACTGAGTATTCTGTTCGCGTCATTCCAGGTGGGGAGAAGAAAGGACAGGTTGTCAAAACAATACAGGATAAGCTGAAGAAACTTGTTCCAGAAGAACTTGCTCATCTAGTAAGTCAGATTCCACAAGAAGACTTGATGCGCTGTCTACCTGCAGGTGATGGAACAGTAGTAAATGATTCATGATTCATTGTGAATATGATTTGTGCACGATACAGACACATTTAAAATCGGACAGATGGAAGTTCAGTCTGAGAAGACACTCTATCAGTTAGCCTATGAGTGTCAAACCAACTTCTTGCGATTGGAGGATAGTTCGTGTCTGATCCTAGTCATTCAATGTTTGTGAAAGACATCATGGAGGTCAATGTTGTTACAATGTCCCCTGATGCATCGGTATTTGAGGTCTCCAAATCTATGTCTGAAATGGATATAGGTTCGGTAATTATCACGGATAAGGATAGACCTGTAGGAATCATAACTGAATCTGACATTGTTAGACGTGTTATTGCTGAGGAAAAAGATACGAAGACGACATCTGCGTCAGAGATTATGTCCTCGCCAATTATTCATGTGGAACCGGGCACTGGACTTACAGAAGCAATGAGAGTCATGGCAAAGAGTAACATTAGGCGAGTAGCAGTTCTGAAGAATAATTCCCTAGCAGGAATAATTACATCAAGAGACATCCTTCGCTGGTCTCCAGAACTTATCGATATTCTGGTAGAATCGTTGCGACTCAAAAACGAAGAAACAGTGCAAGAAAGGTCAGAGGAAGATGATGATGAACTCATTGCTTATGGTGGCGAATGTTCAAACTGTGGAGAATATTCAACAGATTTAGTTCTTGAGGATGGTGAATATCTCTGCGAGTCATGCCGCGAAAGTTGGGAAGACAGTGATTGACTACTCCTGTCATTCGGTGATTTGTATACAATTTAGGAGGATAAAAAGATGCAAGTAAGTCAGATTATGATTGAAGCAGATACGATAAATAAAGACCAAAGACTCTCATTTGCCCTAGAGCTATTGGATAAGAAGGGTGTTGAACGACTAGTTGTAGTTCAAGATGGAGAAGTCACGGGTATTCTAACATATGCAGACATTGCAGATCGATTGGGTGTGAGTAAGGTGGTAGCCCTATCGATTAAAAGACTCCATGTTTCGAGTGCAATGACTGATACCGTCATTACCGTTGGGCCTGATGATGATGTGACAGACGTAGCTCAACTTATGATTGACCGTGGTATGAGCGGATGCCCTGTGGTTGATGAGGATAACAAACTTGTTGGGGTTATAACTAAAGTGCAAATCTCCCAACTGGTGGATAGATTTGATAACATCAAGGTTTCCGAACTTATGACAAAGGAAGATATTCTTCAAGTAAATCCTGTAACACGTCTAGTCAAAGCTCGTGGAGATATGCTTGCAGCTGGATATTCTGGACTTCCAGTTACTGACGGAGGACGTGTACTCGGCTTGATTACTGAAAGAATGGTTGCTGATGCCATGGCACGTTTCACTGTGGAAGTCCCCGATAAACATAGAGCAAATCAAGTACGACAGATTCGTGTCGTAGATGCAATGCTACAACAGCCACCACTTATTGGTCCTGGAGATTCCATAGCTGAAGCATCTAAAAGGATGCGTGAAGCGAATCTGAATACTCTCCCTGTAGTGGAGAAGGCGAACAGATTGATTGGGATGATTAGTGCTACTGACCTAACTCGTTTCGTTGCAAACAAGTTTAAGGTGTAGATTGCACCTGTATAGTATTGGTCACTACCAGCAACTGACCACACCGATGTGGTTGTAAATGGCAATAGATTTGGTCCTCAAAGATGGTATAGTCATTGAAAATGATAGAGAGACCATCCGATCCGTAGCAATAGATAGAGGAAAAATTGAGAGGGTCTATAAGCATGGAGAGGAACCAGAAAGTAAGAAAGTCATAGATTGTAGAGGACTTTACATTCTTCCCGGTCTTATCGATATGCACGTTCATCTTCGAGATTTGAATCAGTCAGAGAAGGAGGATTATGAAACTGGTACAATGGCTGCAGCAGCTGGTGGAATTACAACAGTTGTAGATATGCCTAATACAGACCCTCCTGTGTTGACACGTAAAGTACTAGATCTGAAGATTGCTAACGCATTGAAAAAGCGATTCGTTAACGTAGGTTTCTATGCAGGGATTGGTAAGAAATTTGATGCGTCTATGGCTCCAGACATACTTGGTTTCAAAGTATATCCACATGCACCATTGCTCTATGGAATTCGGTATGATGAGAAGCAAATAAAGAAGTGTTTTCGACTTGCTACCAAGCATGACCTCCCACTTCTTTTCCATCCAGATTCTTCAACAATAGATGATAAACCAGAAACAAGAGAGGAATTCTTCCTTATCCATAGCTGTGAAAGCGAAGTAAACTCACTTAAAGCATTTTTAGATGCGAAGGAGGAATATGACACTAGACTTCATGTTTGTCATGTGAGTTGTGCAGCCACTGCAAGGTTGATTTTAGAACATAGGGCAGAACAAACCCTTACTGCAGAAGTAACACCACATCACATGTTATTGTCTGGTGATAATTATCCACATGATGATGGAACAGCAAAAATGTTACCGCCACTCAGGTCTCCCTATGACACTCAGATGCTAGCTCAAGCTCTCTGTATGAAGTGTGCGATAGATTGTGTAGCTTCTGATCATGCACCTCATACTAATTCCGAGAAGACTGTACCTTTCCTTAAAGCAGCTTCCGGGATTCCTGGTCTTGAAACTACTTTGCCATTGATGCTCACTGAAGTCTTCGCGGGGAGGATTAGTTGGATTGATTTTCTTAGATGTTGTTGTTCGGGGCCAGCAATGATACTAGGAATTCCAAATAAAGGGATATTAGCAGAAGGATATGATGCAGATATTGTCATTGTTCAAAAACAGGAATGGTATATCTCTGGAGCTGATTTCCATTCTAAGGCAAAAATCACACCATTTGAAGGACATCGTGTGCTTGCAAAACCGATAATGACTATCGTTGGTGGACAGATTGTCTATAATAAAGGTAGATTCATGGTGGGACCAGGAATTGCAGGAAAAGTACCAATACGCAAAGCGTAAAGACTGCAAAGCAAATAACAGTGTAATTACTTAATATCATTGAGTTGATTCCTCGTGTCCAATATGTATTCGGATGAAGATGGCTATTTCTTGGTGAAACTTGCTAGAAAGACTGTTGATGAATTTGTCACTCAAAAGAAGAAGTCAAAAGTTCCTGAAAACACACCAGAACGTCTCAAAGAGAAATCTGGAGTTTTCGTTACACTGAGCTCTATAACAGAACAGAGAGTTTCATTGCGTGGGTGTATTGGACGCCCTTACCCTTCACAACCTCTGGTTGAAGGCACCATTGATTCTTCGGTGGATTCTGCGGTTAATGACCCCCGTTTTCCACCAGTTACTCCAAAGGAACTTGATACCATCATTATAGACCTTAGTGTTCTCACACCTCCTAAGAAGATCGAGTATTCAAAACCAGATGATTTGCTGAACCTTGTAAAGGTAGGACGTGATGGGTTAATAGCTATACAAGGAATGCGGCGAGGTCTTCTATTGCCACAGGTACCTGTTGACTGGAAATGGAATACTCTAGAGTTCTTAGAACACACCTGTAACAAGGCAGGTCTTCCAAAAAATGCATGGAAAGACCGAGAGACAGAGTTCATGTCCTTTCAAGCTGAAATATTTGGTGAAGAGAGTCCCAGAGACAATATAGTAAGGGACCCAAAGCATTCTAAATGTGATTAGAGGTGATTGTGTGAATACACTCCCCCCCGAGATTGTTGAAACTCTGAAGAGATTCCTTGAGGAAGATGTCAGGTCAGGAGACCTAACAACTAACGTAACAGTACCGATAGAGAAGACTGCACTTGCCACAATCTATGCAAGAGAGAAGGCTATTCTCGCTGGTGTAAAAGAGGTTGAGGCAATTGCATACTTGACAGGTCTCACCCATGAGGTCCTTGCATTTGAAGGAAACTGGGTAAATCCAGAAGACCCCGTCATCCGTCTCAGGGGAAGCGCGAGGACGTTACTTACGGTAGAACGATTGTGTCTTAACATCATGCAAAGGATGAGTGGTATTGCTACAAAGACCTATAGAATGGTAAAAATTGCTAGAGAGGTAAATCCCAAAGTAAAGATTGCTTGCACCAGAAAGACCACGCCTGGGTTCAGGTTCTTCGAAAAACGCGCCGTCATCATTGGGGAGGGGGATCCGCATCGCTACGCGCTGGATGATATGGTTTTGATAAAGAACAATCATATAACTGCAGTAGGAGGAGTTCGAGCTGCAGTCAAAGCTGCAAAGGAAGCAGTATCGTTCAGTAAAAAGATATCCTGTGAGGCTCGAACACTTCAAGAAGCTGAAGAAGCAATTGGAGAAGGTGCAGATATCGTCCTCCTAGATAATTTCTCACCAAAGGATGTTGGTGGTCTGATTGAAGTTCTCAAGAGCAAAGGCATACGAAACAACGTTATCCTTGAAGTCTCGGGTGGGATTGATGAGAATAATGTTCGAGAGTATGCACGCAATGAGATTGACGTGATTTCATCAGGATCTTTGACTCATTCCTATGATTCGATAGATTTCAACATGAGACTCTCTTTGAACTAAGATTTGGATTCAATCAATAATCGATTGAGGAAGGGAAGTGAATGAATAGCGATACTAGTGTGAGTAAACTCAAGATTGTAAATGAGATGAGTCTTGAAGATTCGCAAGCAATGAGTACAAATCTTCGTAACTTCAATATTGAACAATCAAAGGGACTTTCCACGAAACCTGAAACCAGCTTCAATCTAACTCTGAGAAGTGAAACAGGAGAAGTAGCTGGAGGTATAAGAAGTCGAGCTTTCTATCAGAGTCTGACTGTCGATTTTCTCTGGATAGATGAGAAATTCCGCAGGATGGGATATGGAAAGGAACTAATGTTGAAAGTTGAAGGATTGGCGAAAGAACAGGGATGTATATCTGCTAATACCATGACCTATTCATTTCAAGCACCTCAGTTTTATGAAAAACTCGGATACAAGACAGTAGGTGTCTTTAAAGAATATCCAGACGATATCAAGAAGTTCTTCCTTGAGAAGAAATTGTAAAATGAGAATGGTGCCCCGACCGGGATTCGAACCCGGGTCTTTCCCGCTGTTTAGGGAATCTAAACAACTATAGGGTCGAAAACCCTAGATGCTGGGCCGGGCTACACTATCGGGGCCTGTTTAGAAACTGGAACTTTGTCATGTTGTTATTAAGATTGCGTAGGGGACCTGTTCTATGTACTTCGTATCATTTCTTCTTCTTGTCCTTTCGCAGTCTGAATCTTTCTAGCATCACGAAGAACTGAGTGAGAAGTGTGTTTCTTAAGCCCTCTGTGAGCTTCCACATTCACCTGAAGAATAAAGGACCTCAAATCAGATGCAGAGGGTACCCCTGAGATTTTTTGCATTCCTGACACAATTGAAGGGACAACAAAAATCCTAAACGCCTCTGCGATGTGATGGTGCCGATCTACGTCGACTTCATATATTGATTCAAGCAGTCCAAGCTCCTCGGATTCTTCCTCTAGCATAGTTTTGAGTACGTCGCACCAGGCACAGTGATCAGAGGTAAATAGCAGAATCATAAGGACAACCCATTGCTGTTTTCTGGTTGTTCTGTTACATGCATTTAAAGTCGGAGAGTTTTTGAGTCTGCATACGAGTGATTCTGCCAATTCTTGAGTATTCAATCAGGGAAATTGTCAAATCGGAATTTCATTAACGGTCTCAAAGATTCTAGCCCACATTCGCAACGTTAATATCTCAAAGCACTCGCACAACATTTGCCTGCATAGCTAAAGGGCCCGTAGCTCAGCTTGGTAGAGCAGCAGAACAGTCAGAACTTCTCTGATGTGCTGAAGCTCATAACCTGTCGGTCGTGCGTTCAAATCGCACCGGGCCCACCACTCCACTTACGCTGCTTCGTTCCACCATGTTTCAAAAGTTATCCCTTTTTTCTTCAAAGATGACGATGCTTCCTTAATTTTTTCTGGATTCCTAAGAATCATACTCTGAATCTTTTGTCTATTCTTAATATCATTGGGTGGTGCAATTGCGAAAAGTTCGAAAGTATGAATCATCCCAACTGTCCAAGCTTGCCAAGCAACTGAAACTCTACCGGTTTTAGGATAATATCTTATCACTAACGGTTCGATTTTCACAGCAATGCCCCAATTTCTTATTAATTCCGATTCATCTTCCATTAGTCGATTCGGATTTTTCTTCACAATACTAATCAATCTATTAGCAAGCTGAGCTGTGATAATATCGGAATGATTTGATAATTCATCTAGCTTCCGCCAGGTAAGAGTGATTGATTTGACCTCTCCTTGGTCCCTAGTTCCATATTCTTTTATCAGGGATATCTCTGAAATTCCCACATCAGATTTGAATCCATAACCTTCTGCCTTTCTTCCAGCATGTAGAACATTAGCACGTTGCCAAATCAATATCTTACCATCAGTACTACCATCTTGTGGTACAAAATCCTCGATATATGCTCTCTTCACCATATCACTTCCAGTTCTTATACTTTCTATGAGCTGGGGATTCTGGATTGATCGGTCACCAGAAGGCACTCCTCTTTGCATAAGCAGTTTACCTATAATGAATGGAAAGTATGTTACATAGAGATTCTCATTCTCGATATGTTTTATTGATAACTCGATATCACCAAGTTTTCTAAGATTCTCTTCCACCTTCTTCATTCGACCAAGTTCAGACTCACCTAGTTTGAGTAACCCATTTGGTGCTAAGTGACAATCGGATAGTGCTGTTGCTGCAATCCGCGATATTATTATCTCAAGATTTTCACCTTGCGGAAAACATGGATTCCTAATTCCTCCATGCCCATTTCTACCAGTGAGAAGAGAAATGTCCCCTTGAATATCTGTGAGTGTTTTGCCTGAGATATCATTCAATAGGTGAATATGATCTCCGCGAATGCGTTTCGTTTGGGGATTGATACAATAGTAACCTGATGGGTCCAACGATAATTGAGTAACTAGCTTTCGAATTAAACGATTTACGCCAAGCTTATTCTTAGTTTCAAGATTCAATGTCTTTCCTACTTCAAGAAGATACTTATCATAAGCCTCTTGATTACGAAAATAATAGTACATCTCACCATATGCATTCTCCAGTCTGATTGGATTCAGGTCTGGTTTCCAAGCGTATATCTTTCCATCCACTATTCCAAATCGTGTTTCCTTACTATCATTGAGTGATTCTTGGATTTGCTGAAAATGCCTTTCCAAAGAACGAATTTCTCTCTTATTCAATTTTAAATCATTCTTCATATCAATAGAGTATATACAAGATACTTCTGAATTTCTAGGAACAATTGTATGCAAAATTCCAGACATCCAAATTCTTAGGAGATTATTCGTTTCAATATTAGAACTATGTGTTTTCTCAATGGCAAATTTTCGAGATCGCTTTTTCCAGCCTTGTTCTTTGAATATGCGTCGAATTGGACGTGATGATTTGTATCCAAAATGTTTAGCAATTTCTAGTTGTGTCCAATCCTCATCATAGTACATTCTGTGCACCATCTCAATGTTCAATTTCTTAGCTTCTGTTTCACCAATAATTGCATCTCGCTCTTCAGGAGTCATTTTACGAAACCTAAATGGGTTCTTTTTTTCCTCGGTTTCATCAATTTCTCTGAATTCACGCATTGAGTATCTTTCCTTTCATTGTTTCACCCGTGCATCTGTTTTTCACTATGAAGTTACTTGTTATCACATATAGGCAGCACTGATTTCAAACCTATTTATTCTTTCAACTATATGATTCGAGTTTCTCTAGTGAAAGTAAGAGTTTTCTCATAACCTGTATGTCCAATGATTTCCATTGGGCAGGGGAACGGTCTGGAGTTCAAATCTCCATGGGCCC
>Ga0315536_1001071_pt1 | contig 13894 bp, 12 predicted proteins | sample SalMarSW160230MG_FD_203093 | JGI IMG/M metagenome (GOLD analysis project Ga0315536, IMG submission 203093) | Salt marsh sediment microbial communities from the Plum Island Ecosystem LTER, Massachusetts, United States - Salt Marsh Sediment SW1602-30 ... | reverse complement strand
CCGCAGAAACGATTGCACGATCACCGGGTGCTCTTGGAGGATCAGCCTCCACAGCCGGAACAGTGCGATCAGGTTCCCGAGTTTGCCGAGCGGCTTTCGAAGGCTGACAAGGCGCACATCGCCGACGGTGATTTCCACCGGCACGCGGTCAAAGCCGTAGATCACAGCCACCAGCGGTTCGAACCGCTCGCGGTCCAGGCGCCGAATCAATTCGGCCGCCTGGCGCTCCGTTCCGCCGGAAGCAAGGGTCGGGAGGAGAAAGAGGATCTTCCGCGGGTGCGGTCCGTTCTGCGGCGGACGCATTCGGCTCATCCCTTACCGGAGAAGAGAAAGCGGACTGCGGTCAGGAACCATCCGACGGTCTGGGTGATTGCGGCGCGTCGGGTCGGATCCCAGAAATACACCACGGCCACGAGCCCGACTCCCGCCAAGACGATCCAGCTTAAAATCCGCCCAAATCGCAAAGTGCTCATGCTATTTTCTCTCATAGACGATCCAGCTTTCGTAGCGGAACACTTCTTCATAGTCGCCCGAATCCCGCGTCCAACCCTCCTCCGAGGATCCGGCCGCGACCACAACCAGGTCCGCGCCGCGCTCCGCAAGCTGGGTGCGCCACTGTTCGGCCGTATACGCCGGCAGGGAGAAGACGGTGTTGCGAAGATCGGAACCGAACAACGGATACGTATCCACCCATCGGCCGTACACGATGACGGCGGGGGACGCCGACGTACGGCTTTCCACCCACTCATAAAATTCATTGGTGGGATGGGCGAACGCGGCGTTCCGCTGAAGGTCGGTACGCTGAACCACGAGCGCCATCGCCTTATCCGCCTCGAGCGGCGCCGGGCGGAGGGAGGCGAATACGATAAAGGCAGCCGCCGCGACCAATCCCCCCGCCAGAATCCTTCGCGGCCAGTTGCGCAGGGCTTCAAACAGCAATGCACCGCCCAGTCCGCCCATGAGCAGCAGTGAAAGTACGTAGCGCGGACGCCATTGCGCCGGCGTAAAGATCAGGATCATCAGCGAAAGGAGGGAAATCGCGATGGCTTGCGCGTTCCGCTTTCGGAAGGATTCCCAGATCCAGAGAATCGCGCCTGGAATGCCGAGGAACAGCCAAATCGGCCCGGTTCCGCTGTTATTCCAATCGTAGACTAACCGGTACCGTTCAAACCAGATGGTATATACCCGATCCCACCCGTTCCGGGCGTTTTGAAGAACCTCTTCCGAACCGATCGAAGGGAATTCACTCGCAGACCGGCCCGGCCATTGAATCCATTCGCCAATCCGTACCTCCACAGGAGCCAAAGGATTTCCCTCGGCGATCGTATTCCGGATCATCGGGTACGCGCCGAAAAACGCCGTCAACACAATGAAAATGGAAATCGGCGCCAGAACCTCGGAAATTTTCACACCGGAACCTGTTTTGTCAGCCTGCCCGGAAGAAAAAAAGGGATGGAGTATTTGCAGGGCCAGCAGCACGCCGATGGCGATGACCTCGAGGGCACCGGAAAATTTCGTCCCCAGAATTACACCCGAGCATAGTCCGGCCAGGATCACCGTCCACCGAACGCCATCCGGTCCGCGATCGGACCGGTGCGACAGGACAAAATACACCCCGCAGAGGAACAGCGACGCCATCCAGGCGTCGTTGTACGATCCCAACTGCTCGAGAAAAACCAGCGGCGTAAAGGCGAAGACCGCCCATCCGACCGCGCTGGCCCGGCGCGAGAAACCGAATTTCCGGCATATCCCATACATCGCCAGGCCCCCGGTAAGGATGGTGGGCAGGAACGCCAGGTCTACTAATTTATCCATACCGAGGAAAAAGAAATTCCAGGCCTGGAAAAGTTCCGAATTCACCGGATAATCGCGGATCCACTCGGACGGGCTGGGGAAAAAATGGAGCGCGCCGCTTTGGATGATATTCCCCATGATGGTCAAATGATAGGCGATGTCATCCCGCAGGAATGGCGGCAGGAACCATCCCCAGAAGATATTGCGCAGAAGGATAATAAGCGTCAACAGGCCAAGCAAAACGACCCAAAATGGAATCCGGGTCTTCCGCAGCCAGAGTCCGAATGCTCGGTTCGTTTCACGGACTGTGTTCCAATTCGGGCGTACGCCAAGCGTGTACACGCCGATTGAAATTAATCCGCAACCGAGAGCCAGCGGGGTCGGCCGGAGAATGCCGAACCACCCCAGGACAAGCGACACTCCCAGAACCTGTCCGATGAACAGCACTTGGGCCGCGATCAAGGCATACAAGATCCCGGATGGTTTGCCGGAAAAATGGAAGTACCATCCCCAATACAGGACGGCGGAAAAGGCAAGCAGGAAAAATATTCCAGCCCAAGTTCTCCAATCCGTTCCTAAAAAACCGAGTGTCATGGTTTCTCCAGACTTTCCAGAATATATCCGGCTCTGCATTCCCAAGTATAGGCTTCCACGTCTTTGTTCGCCCGGCCGGCAAGTGCATCCGCCAGGGTCTGGTCCTCCAAGACGCGCCGTAGGCCACGGGTGATTTCTTCCGGGCTGTCGGGCCCGATCAGGAGCGCGTTCTCTCCGTCATGAAGCACTTCGCGCACGGATGGGAAATCGGTGGCGACGATTGGCCGCCCGGCCGCCATGTATTCAAACATCTTTAGAGGCGACATAGCCCGGACGGTGGCGGTGCGGGTGGTGTAGGGCATGATTAGTGCGTCCGCCGCCCATAGGTAAAGGGGCACTTTCCCGTTCGGCACGATCCCTTCGAACCTGACCCGGTCGCACAAATCCCGCCCGGCCGCATACGCCCGGACTCGGTTGATATCCTCGGGATTGCCTCCGATCAGCACAAGCTGAACATCCGGCAGGGAGGTTATGGCGTCAAGGGTTTCTTCCACGCCGCGGCCGGGATACATATGCCCGGCGTGACACACGATCCGGGCGGCGGGAGGCAACCCCAACCGCGCGCGGGCTTCGTCCCTCCCGACGACCGGTTCAAACCGCTGCAGGTCCACACCGTCGGGAGCCCATTGCAGCAGCTCGCGGCGCGCACCGGCGGCGGCGTAATCCGCAATCAGGGATTTGGAAATGCAGAAGATCCCCCGCAGCGCGGGGGAAAGCCCCGGATCGCTCACCAGCTTCCGCCAGACGGGGTGGCGCCGGTCTTCCTCCAGATAGTGCGCTTCAAAACTCACCCGAACGCCGGAACGCGCCAGCCAGAAAGCCGACCACGGTTCGCGCGAGTGCACATACCGCGCGCGTCGCCAGCGCGCCCACCACACCGCCGCCAGCGCATACCCGCGGACCGCGAACCGCTCGCCCCAGTGCGGGAACGGCACCCAGGTCACATCGAACGCACGCGCCAGAGCAAACCGTTCGCGGAGATACGCTTTCTGTCGGGCATCCTCCGGATAATATGGTGCGATCAACTCCACCGGGACATGCGCGGCGAATCCGGAGCACATCTTAAGCGTCTGGACACAGTTGGCGCGGCTGGAGGGAATACGCGAGCGCGCGATAACGATCAGCTTATCCATGGCTGCCGGCGGCGAATTCAAGAATCCGTTTCACGCGGCCGCGCCAGGAATACGGACGGACGTCGGTCCGGGCCTGGGCGGCGAGCCGTTTCCTTTTTTCCGGATTCTTCCGGAGTTTTACCAGCGCATCCGCCCAACTCCGGGGATCGTCCGGCGGCAGCAGAACGCTATTGGCGTCCGTCAGCATCACGCGCAGCGCGGGAAGATCGCTGGAAAGGATCGCCCTTCCGGCGGCCAAATACTCATACAATTTCATCGGGCTCATGATCTCGGCGGTGTTGCCCTTGCCGCGGACCGTCACCTCGTGTTGATACGGCATGAGCAGCACGTCGCAGGCCGCCTGATACACCGGAATCTCTGCATTCGGTACATGCCCCAGCCAGCAGATGTTCTTCGTCGCGGCCGTATGGGTTTTCCAGGCTTCAACCTCCTCGGGGTTTCCACCCAGCATCAGGAATTCCACATCGTGAAGCCGCTGCGCCAGTTCACAGATCAATTCCACGCCGCGTCCCGCCACGAGACTCCCGAAATACCCCGCCGTGAATCGTTTTTCTGCGAGGTGGAGCCGCGCGCGGGCCCGGGCAGGTGTGGGCATCTTCCGGTATTGCTCCGTATCCACGGCATCAGGGATGACCAGTAGTTCGCATCCATGAAGCGCGGGGTATGTCCGGCGCAAGTTCTCTTCCAAGGCGCGGCTGATGACCGCCAGCCGGATGTTGCGCGTTCCAAGGATCTGCCGGAAATACAGCGGGCCGATCCGCCCGGTCGGCGGATGATGGATTTCGAGCATCACCGGGAAACCGTGCTGGGCGACCGCCCAGGCGATATCGAGACCGCGCGTGTACGCCAAATCCGGCGTAATTCGCGCCGCCTCGTCGGCTTCGGCCCAGGCCAGCCCGCGCCGTCCCAGGAGCGGGAGCAATTTCACGCGGCGGGCGAGGAAACCGGTGGTAAGCCCGTATTGGCGGATGACGGACTCGGAAAGGGGGATATCACCCGCGGCCGGGGCGGGAATTTTTCCCCCGGCGTCGTCGGAGGGCGTCTCGTCCGCCGGCGGGAGAATTAAATGGACCTCGTGTCCTTCCTGCGAAAAAGCCTGGCACATCTTCATTACCTGCAGGCTGTTGGCCGAAGTGGAAGGTACGGTTGCGGAACTTAAGTAAGCGATCTTCATACCGACCCCATTATCGAATGATAGACATCCATTTGTTCTCCGGCAAAGCGCTCCCAGGTCAGGTATTCGGCGCGGGCCCGCCCGGCCATTCCCATTGTACGCGAGAGCGCCGGATTTTCGGCAAGCGCTATCATCGCCCGGGCAACGCCGTCCACATCATCGGGCGGCAGCAGGTATCCCGTTTCGCTATCGATGACGGCATCCGGGATTCCGCCGCTGCGGGTGCCGATGACCGGCAATCCGTACGCGCCGGCTTCCAGGAAGACCAAGACGAACCCCTCGAAGTGATCCCTTTCATCTTGGGATGTCATCACCAGCATATCCGCTTTACGGTATTGGGTATCCAGCTGTTCCCCAGTGAGGGCGCCCAGAAATTCGACGTTGCGGATTCGCTCGCGGTGGATGAGTTCCACAAGCTCCTGGTGGTATTGGTTCCCGATGCCGCCTCCGACCAGCAGGTAGCGCGCGCCGGGGAATCGCTTTTGCAGGACCGCGAACGCCCGCAAACTGATGTGATATCCCTTGCGTGGCTTGATCCACCCAACCGAGATCACGGTCGGATCGGATGAAAATTTTTTCTTTTCAGCCGCATCCCGGGGCACAAGACCGGAAAACTCGGAACCTAGGAGGACGACCCGGAGGTTGGCGCCGGCAAGCGGTGCGGGAAACCGGGCTCGCATTTTCTCCGCAGTGCCGCTTGACATCGGACAGATGCATGCCGCCCGACGCAGGACGCCGGCGCAGATTCGGGACGGGATCCACCACCGGTGCCAGATGACGCCATACGTGCCGAAGGTGGTGATGACGTGCGGAACACCTTCGCGCCGGGAGAGGATATCCCCGATCCAACCGGTGGGGAAGAGTTCGAGCGAATGGAAGGCGCGCACACCGAGGGGCGGGAGTGACTGAACCGCAAGTAGGGTCGGCAGCATATGCACCACCGAGGAAATCGAGCCGGCGATGTTTGGCTGAATCTCCGGCAGCGTAAACACCGGCGCATTCGGAAAAAGCGTATGCGCCGCGTCCCGGTCGGCCTTGGACACGATCAATACCGGCTCGACATGGGGCGCAAGCGAACGCAGGATTCCCAGCGTCGCCGTTGGCCACCCCCCGCGCCCGCGCAGGAGCGGAATGATGAATGCAATTCGGATGCGGGAAGACTCGCTCAAGGTGAGATCCTGTCCTTCGGGGTCATTCCGAGGAGCCGAATGGCGAGCCTGTCCCAAGAGAAGCGAGGGAAGGAATCAGTCGATCTATCGACATTGATCCCCAACAGTTACCGATTCCTCGCCCTGCTGCGCAGTGCTCGGAATGACCGCTTGTAAAAACATTTAGTAACCCAGCAGCCGGGCATACGCCTCCCACTGCTCCTCGGCGTAATGCTCCCAGGTCAGGTGTTCGGCCCGCCGGCGTCCGGCTAAACCCATCCGGCGGGATAGATCCGGATCTTCCGCCAGCCGGATCATAGCCTGCCCGGCCGCCTCGGCGTCCGCGGGACACACCAGAAAACCGGTTTCGCCGTCGATCACCACGTCGGGTATTCCGCCGCTTCGGCTCGCCACGCAGGGCAATCCGTATGCGCCGGCTTCGAGGAACACCAATCCGAATCCCTCAAAGTGCCGATCCACCTCCTGGGAGAGGAGGAGGAAGATCGACGCCTCGTGGTAAAGCCGGTCCAATTGCGCGGGATCCACCGTGCCGAGGAATCGGACGCCGCGTAGTTTTTCACGATGGATGATGCTCTTTAGGTGGGTCCAGTACCTTTCTTCCGGCGGCCGGCCGACCGCCCGATACACCGCATTGGGGAAACGCTTTTGCAGAACGGCGAATGCTTTCAAATTGACGTGATATCCCTTGCGGGGTTTAACCATCCCGACGGAGAACACGACCGGCGCTTCCGGCCGCTCCCGATCGCGGGCCGCCCCGGGTGGGACCAGCTCTGCGGCGCGCGACCCGTTCAGAATCGTGCGCACCGAAACCTTCGAAAGTTCGGCGCCGTACGAAGCCCACAACTTCGCTTCCGTGCCATGCGAGACGGGAAAGACGGCCGTCGCGCGCCGCAGTACGCCGCGATAAAAACGGTTGAGAGTAGGCCACTTGTCCCAAAGGACGGCATACGTTCCATGGGCTGTGAGCACATGCGGCGCCTTCTGAGTCCGGGCCAGGAGGTCACCCGCCCAGCCGGCGGGGAACATCTCCATTGAATGCACCAGGCGCACCCGCAGATCCGGTATCCCGTGTGCCGCCCAAAGCGAGGGGATCATCCGGCGCAGCATCGACAGCGTTGTCCCGCTCCACTCCTCGGCCTGGACCGTAGGCAGAACGTGCCGTTCGAGGTGCGGAAATTTTTTCGCCGCCGCGGCCCGATCCGCGCGGGATACGATCAAGACCGGTTCGACATACTTTTGCAGCGATCGGATCGCCCCATCGACAAAGGTGACCCATCCGCGGAATCCGCGAAGATAAGGGATCAGGTAAGCGATACGCGGTTTGGATCCGGAACCATAAGAGCGTTTCATCGGCATGCCGTCAATCTCCGCCGAGCCGGCGCAGTTCCCGGACAATGGATACGGCGCCGTTGCGGACGTCCCCACCCCAGATCCGTTCCCGCCTGCGATGGAGTTCGCCGGCCGGGAGCGCACACGCCCTGCGGACCGCATTCGGAAGTTCTTCCGGTCGCTCGGCCGATTCGGCCAGTCCCTCTTCCACCAACTCACGGCCGTAGGCGCGCGTGGTCTTCATCCAGACGATGGGGACCGACATCAGCGCCGCTTCATATAAAACCGAGCTGTAGGTGCCGATCGCCGCATCCACCTGTGCACAGGCCTCATACACGGTCCCAGTCCGGAGCAACTGAACGCCCGATAGGGGCAGGGAATATTCCTCCAGGCTTTTTTCGGATTCGCCGGGACGGAGTTTGAGGTAGAGTTCGAAACCGGGATCCCGCATCAGCGCCCGCAGGTAGGCGGCCACCTCGCTTTTCCTCGCCAGCGGCTCGGAAACCACCAGGACGCGGATCTTCACCGCCGGATCGGCGGGCTTTCGCGTCTCTTCCAACCCGGCTGCCGCAATATTCGGCGGCCGCACCGGTCCGGCGACAAACACCCGCTCCGGCGTGAAGAGCGCACTGTCGCGCAACAACCGATCGCGGAACAAGCCGCTCCAAACACCATAGCGATCGAAGGCATGCGGGCGGGCGCCGGTGAAACCGTAAGCCATCAACCCGGCATGGAATTTATTGAATACGCCGTGCTGGAACCCGAGCACCGGTATCCCGAGCGTCAGGCATGCGGCAATGAGCTCGAAATTATGCCGGTTGTCGTCGAAGATCACCGCCCGGCGGACGCGCTGGAAACGCAACATGCGTTTTAGGATCCGCTGACGGGAGGCAGATCGAAGGCATGCGTCCATCGCGGCCGGAACCAGCGCTCGCAGAGCCCGGTCCTCAATGGATAGCTGCCCGCCGGCAGGCCATGCCACTGACGGTATCGAAATCCGCACCCCGGTCAGGCGCGCGAGGAAATCCGCCGATTCAAGAAAGCAAACCGGCCTTCGCCGCCGGAAAAAGTTATTTACCGCCTGACGGGGGGAAAGGGTATGTGCAAATTCCGCGAAGCGGAAATCGGACCTTTCCAATTCGCGAGTGAGCGGGGCAAACCGGAAATCCTGGCGGAGACCCGGGCTGACATGGTCAATGATGTAGAGAAGCGTATCCCGCCGGGCCATCCGGAAAACGGCAAGCGAGGCGAGGGTCAGCGCCAGCATCGCCCACTGGCCGGGTGAATCCATTTGTTTTGGAAGCACGCCGCCGGTCAAGCCGGGGAGTCCCTCTTTCCCGCCGATGGCCTGCAGCACCCGCTCGAGATCCGGCGGGGCACCTTCCACGCAGAGACTTTTCCGTCCATCCACGGCGGAAAGCAAAGGAAGCAGCTGAGTCAGCGGGACGAGGAAAAAGCGCAGCATACGGTCCTGGCCGTACCACCACGGTTCGAAGCCGTCTTCGGTTTGGATCGATGGGATGGGCTTGCCCGAGTCGTCGACCAAGTTGTTGAGCTTTCGGAGAAGATCGAGTGCCCGGTCCCAATCCGGCGCCGCGACGGGGATGGGCGCGCCTTCCGTCTGCTCGAACGCCCCATCGGGTTCGGGGTTCGGGCGAAAGCGCAGATGCGATGGGGTTTCGCCGCCTGCGCCCATAAAAAACCTCAGCCGCCCGGTGCTTTCCGGATAACGCGCTCGAACGCCGCACCGAAATGCTCGTTCAATTCCTCGACATGCAGCGCTTCCTCGGGTGACGTGGGATTGGTTCCGTCATGCAGGACATAATCCATAAAATGGTTGATGACATACTCGTGCGGCGAGGGCGGCGCGGAATGTTTGGGTTTGGGGGTGAGCCGGGCGACGAGCCAGCGGCGTAACAGTTCTGCGGAAATCCTCGCGTTCGGCCGTTCGGCGAGAGCAAAGGCGGTCTTGTAGGAAAACATGAACGACGCCTTGGTGCCGTGCAGCACGTTGATCCGGCGTTTGGTTTCTTCGGGATTGGCCGACATGCGGATATTGACGTAACCTTCTTTGCTTTCCAGGACAACATCCACCTCATCGGCGCTCATCCACGGCCACTTGTTGGTGGTCTTGCGCGCGGCGACGGAAAGCAGGCGCATCTCTCCGACCAGGGCGTAGGCGATGTAGAGCTGATGCGGGAGGCTTTCCGCCCACCGGCCGCCGGGTATCTTGTGGCACCAGAAGTTGGGGTCGATCACCATCCGGTCCTGGTCGCCGTTGGTCATCCACGTGAGGCCGATGTGCAGCACGCGTCCCGCCTCGCCGCGGCGGACGATATCGGTCATGCGCAGGATCCCCGCCATGAATTTATTTTGATGCACGACCGACAGTTTTCGGCCGGTGCGCTGCTGGACGGCGATTATCTCGCGCGCCTCCTCCAGAGTGACGGCGAACGGTTTTTCCAGAAGAACATCCGCGCCGTGCTCGAAGGCATAAATGGTGAGATCCTTGTGGGTCTGCGGCGGAGTGCAGATCGAGACGACCCGCGCACCGCACTGGCGGAGACCTTCTTCGAGCGAGGGGTAGGCGCCGGGAATCCCGTTTTCGTCCGCCACCTGCCGCGCGCGGGCAAGATCCGGATCGACCATCCCGGCGAGTTCCGCCTCAGGATGGTTTTTAAAGATGGGCAGATGCCGAACTGCGCCGGCAACGCCGCTGCCGACGATAAGAACCTTTACTTTTTCCATCCTATCTCCGAATGCAGGGTAGTAACCCCCGGTTGTTAAGAGGCTTGCGACACCAGGGTTGGAAATTATACCAGCAGCATGCCGGGCTTCGAAGCCTCCGCGAAATTGTTGTATTATGACGATCAATTGTCCTTCCGGCACGACGATTGTTCGTCCTCCCGGCGCCTGCCCTCGCGGAGCATTCCCGCGCGATTCCGGTTTTTAGTGGGAATGGAGGCGAAGCGGGTGTGGATTTCACCGGAATCCAGGCTGATTTCCAGCAGAGATACAAAACCAGTTCCTGGATGCCGGATGAGTACATTCCAGCCCGATAAAGGTTTGTCATTCCCGCGTGTCCTTAACCGGTTTCCAGTTCACGCGTTTCAGGGACACTCGGCCGGTTCCTGGATGCCCGCCACGAGCCCCCTCGCTTCGCAAGGGCAGGCGCGGGCATGGCGGTTCAGAAAGGATCCCCCATGTGGCAAATCCATAGACCCCAACAGAAAACAGACCCGGGGGTTCCGCAATGGCGGAAGCAGGGATAATCGACGGGGTAAATTTTTTCAAACCTGCCGCCGCATTTTGTTCTCTATTTCCATCCCCGCCACGGTGGTGATGGCGATCTGGGAATTCACATCCATTTGGAACGCATTTCTCTACGTGGTTGTGCTGGCCAATGGCGCCGGCGTCCAGCCGATTATGGCCGCACCGAACAACCTTGCCGGAAGCTACAACGTTGAATGGAATGTCCAGATGGTGGGTGCGCTATTGGCGGCGATGCCCACGCTGCTGCTGTATATTTTATTGGGACGGTACTTCATACGCAGCCTGCTGGCGGGAGAGTTGAAAGGGTAGGCTTGCCGCCGCCTTCCGCAATGCTATAATCCCCTGCAACCATCAATCCTTTCGGAGGAAATCATGAGAGCCAGGAATCTGGGAACGCTTCTGCTTGCGATCTGGTTGATTGCAACCGGTGTGCTCGCGCTTGTCCCGGCGTTAAACTCCACTTTGGTGGCCCTGATCATGGCGATCGTCGCCATCACCGCGGGAGTGTTAATCCTGATTCGACGGTAAGGGAAAACCTTTTTCACCGCCAAGCCCGGTCAGGTCAGGCCGGGGCCGCAAAGAACGCCAAGAAGATCTGATGAACTGCCGCGCGGCAAGCCGCGCGGTATCAAAGCTGCAGGGTACCGCTATAACAATCGGAGTTGTTCTGCGTATATGCGGACATACTCTTTCGTACGGCCTTGGCTTGCCACATATCGTCGAATTTGGTCTTCATAACTGTGCCGACCCACTGTGCAGATGTAGTATCCGTCTGACCAAAATTCCCCTCCCCAAAGCATTTTCTTCACGCTCGGTACTCGTTTGAATACCTCTCTCGCCGTTAGGCTCTTAATTATTCTGGCTATCTTACTTGGACTTCTGATGGGAACGGTTTGAATTAGAAAATGTGCATGATCCTTATCAGCACCAATTTCTAGAAACGCCATTTCGAACCTCAGGGCGATTTCTTTGCATATTTCTTTTATTTCTCTATCTACTTCATTGGTTTTAACCACCCGGCGATATTTCGTTGGACAAATCAAATGGTAGATTAGTACTGATACATTGTGTTCTTTGTGGATCTGCTGGCTCATCCTACAATCTTAATCGGTTTAGTGGTTTCTTGCCCCCACCCCATCTTTAGTTTCCCCTCCCCGGGGAGGGGAAACAACCCGCTTTCATCCCCGCAGCAAGCTGCGGGGTATTCAGCGGGAGGATTCGATAAAAAAAACCGTTCTGTGAAAAATCACGGGGCGGTTTTTTTTATTCTATGATTCCGAAGGCGGAGGCTGATCCATCGGCAATGGCCAGAGTCAGATCGCGATGTTTATCTTCCGATGCAAGCAGCCGTGCAAACGTCATGTAATCGCAGATTAGCGCCGCCCGGATCGGGGCGACATGGGCGTGGATCGCTTCGCAAATGGCGGCGAGATCCTTCGGGCTCGACGGCAAACCCGTGATGGGAACATTGAACCGCGCAAGAAATTCGAGCGTGGTGACCAGCCGTATCTTTTTTTCGACCACACGCAGGATGAGCGTCGCCCACGGCTTGGAATCCCGGGTGACCCCCAGAAAATACGCGCACGGATCCGGCCCGGAGCCGAACCAGGTCCGGATGGAATCCAGCGAGAAGCCGTTCCATTTCCTGTTGGATTGCGGGAAGAACGCCAGCCCGGCGGGATCCTGCTCGGCCAGGATATGAGCCTTTACTATGAAATCCTCGAGGTCGTATGAAATCCAATCCGCACGCTGGGCACGGTCCGAGAAAAGGACCAGGCTGTCTCTTTCCAAAATCTGGACGCTGTCGAGGCCGGGCAACTGGTAATACAATTTTTTGGCGAGTTCCTGCGGGTCGTCGACTTGCTCGATCGCCGGAACCCGGAATCCCCCCGGGGCATACACGCGCAGCACCTTTCCGCTGTGGTGCAGGATCGAGAGTTGATTGGGGGAAATGGGCCGGACGTCGTTGATCCGCGAGGTATCAAATAGGGACGTTAGATTTTTCCAGCCGTTGGGGTGCAGGTCGGTGATTTCCACATCGCGGGCGATCATTTCAGAACCTCCCATACCTGCACGGAGAACGGCGCCACCTCGGTCGTCACCGATCCGGTTTGTGCCTCTCCCGGAGCATTCCAAGCACCGCGCAGGGGCCAGGATGAGATCATGATCGAGCGTTGCACCGTATTGGTCGGGTTGGCCAGGTATACCAGGATCGTCGATCCGCCGCGTATCGTAAGGCGGAGGTTGGGATTGTCGAGCAGGACGACATTCGGCATATCCGGTGTGATCAGATCGTTGGCCAGATCGAATGACGGCAGGTAGGTAACTTTCCCAGATTCACGGGTCTGGGTGCCGGGCGCCGGAATGACGCCGCCCAACACCGATGCCGGGTTCATGCTCTCATCGAGCGTCGGCAACGCCGGCCCAAAGACCAGGTGCCCGCCGCGGTCCGCGAACCCGAGGAGTTTTTCCTGCTCCTTCGGATCCATGAAATCGGCGGTGGGGACGAACACCATATCATACTTGGTCAATTCATCGAGCATCAGGCGGGAACCGGCAAGGTTATATTCCACCTGGGCGTTCTCCAGGTAACGGCAGGCTTCCTGAATCCAACTGCCTTCCTCGAGGATCGATTGCTGCATGGGTTCGGTTTGAAATCCAAGCGATGACAAAACGTCGGAAAATGCCTTCGGGATTCGCAACAGGCCGAGGTAGGCTTGGTTTAGGGTGGAGAAAGCGCTGTGATAGCGTTCCAAGCCGGCCGAGATGAGCACCAGAGTCCGGCAATTCTTTTTGCTGTCCCAAATTTTATAATGCGCGAAGAACTCTCCCAGCCTCCGGAACACATCCGCATAGTCTTCCCGAAAAGCACCCGAGCGCCGGATCGGGGCGCCCAGCCAGCGATCGCCCTCCGCCAGCATATGGAAATCCACCGCCGACATGCCGTGCATGACGGCGCATAAGATGCAGAATTCCTGCTCGGCGGGCGTCAGGATGTGCGATGTGAACCAGGATTGCCCCGACCCGAACCGCGAGGCATACGGCAGGCGGCTGGTACCGGTCAGGTAACGGATGTGCGCAGCCAATGCGGGATAATCCACCGGGCACGTTTCGATCTCCATCCCGAGCAACGGCGTCTCGATGGCTTTCTGCAATTCGAGCGTATCGATCGGAGTAAGGAAGACCGCCGGTCCGTCGATGGCCAGCGGCACCGTCACCCCCCGCTCCCGGAACATCTGCGCGAGGCGGGTATGGAACCGGCGGATCAGATATTCCTTGTATTCCACCCAATCCATATACCAGGGCAGATCCCGTTGCACGACGGCCTCGCAGGATTTGGGTGGAAGGATCTCTGAAACCGCTGTGTACCTTCCGCCATAGACGCCGTTTATTGTTTCAATGGAACCGTATTTCTCGGTGAGGAACTG
>Ga0315536_1001070_pt1 | contig 13905 bp, 16 predicted proteins | sample SalMarSW160230MG_FD_203093 | JGI IMG/M metagenome (GOLD analysis project Ga0315536, IMG submission 203093) | Salt marsh sediment microbial communities from the Plum Island Ecosystem LTER, Massachusetts, United States - Salt Marsh Sediment SW1602-30 ... | reverse complement strand
CCCGGCAGGTGCTGGCCAGCGGCCCGCCGGCTGCGCAACGGGCATACTGCGCGACTGCCTCTTGGGAGCGGTCCAGCTTGCGCAACAGGTTCGCGTGCATCAGAGCGAGCTGCGGGCTGCCACCCCGCTTGGTCTGCAGATCGGCAACCATCTTCTCCGCTTCGGCCAGCTTCCCCTCACTCTCGAGGACCTGTGCCAGGTTGAGCTGGACAGTGAGATCGCTGGGTCGCCCATCCATGACAGTTCGCAACGCGGCCTCCGCCGAGGCCCGATCGCCCGGCTTGTGACGTGCCAGCTGGGCGAGCGCGAGAGCACGGGTCCGCTCTCCGTACCAGTCGAGGTCCTTGACCGGAGCCAGCATCTGAACCGCCTGGTCCGGCAGGCCGAGATCCACCATCAGCGCGGCGTAGCTCACCCTCACCTCGGTGCGGCTCGGATCCTGCTCCAAGGCCTTCTTGTACAGCTCGAGCGCCTGCCTGTAGTCGCCTCCGACCTCGGCCAGGCGTGCCTTGATATACAGGTCGAGGGCCTGCGGCAGGGCATCGCTGTCAACCCGGGGGGGCACCGCAGCGGACACCATCCCCGCCACCGCCAGCACCAACAGAATCACGACCACGTCTCGTCTCATAAGGTCAACAGTGTAACCTGGCTGCATAGCATCCGGATCTAACCGTCGCCGGTGTTACAATCTCGCCTCATGACGGCTGAAACGTCCACAGGCAGTCTCTTCACCGAGACCACGTTCGACCAGCTCGATCTCCTCAGCGAGGTTCGGCGGGCCGTAGACGACCTCGGCTTCACCCACCTCACCCAGGTCCAGGACCAGGTGCTGCCCCTGACCCTCGCCGGAGGCGATGTGGCTGTACAGGCGCAGACCGGGACCGGCAAGACCGCGACCTACCTCATCACGATCTTCGAGCACGCGCTGAGGCACCCTCGCCGCGAGGGAACCGACAGCCCAAGGGCTCTTATCGTCACACCTACACGAGAGCTGGCGGTGCAGGTCGCGAGCGACGCCGAGTCCCTCGGCCGTTACACCGGGCTGAAGACCCTGGTTGTCTTCGGCGGTCTCGACTACCAGAAGCAGCGCGAAGAGCTGCGCCGTGGCGTCGACCTGCTGGTCGGCACGCCGGGGCGGCTCATCGACTACCACAAGCAGCGGGTGTACTCGCTCACGCACACCGAGCAGCTCGTCATCGACGAATGCGATCGCCTGTTCGACATGGGTTTCGCGGATGACCTGCAGTGGATCCTGCGGCAGCTGCCACACCCCAAGGACCGGCAGTCGATGATGTACACCGCCACCCTTTCCTACCGCGTGATGACCCTCGGCTGGCGGCAAATGAACAACCCGGTCGAGGTCATCATCAACCCCGAGAACATCACGCCCGAAGCGATCGCCCAGCGGCTCTACCACGTCGGCACTCGAGAGAAGCTGTCACTTCTGCTCGGGCTGCTTCAGCACGAGGGCGCCGAGCGCACCATGATCTTCGTCAATACCCGCTACATGGCCAAGCGGGTGGTAGAGGATCTGCGCCGGCATGACTACCAGGCCCGGGCGCTGACCGGCAACGTGATGCAGCGCAAGCGGCTGAAGGTGCTCGACGACTTCAAGGACGGTTCCCTGCCGATCCTGGTGGCGACCGACGTTGCCAGCCGCGGCCTCCACATCGAGGGCGTCAGCCACGTGATCAACTACGACCTGCCTCAGGACCCCGAGGACTACGTGCATCGTATCGGGCGTACCGCACGCGCCGGCGCCGAGGGCAAGGCGATTTCACTCGCCTGCGAGGACTTCGTCTACTCTCTCGACGCGATCCAGAAGCTGGTTGGCTATGAAATCCCGCTGGCGGTTGCGGAGCCCGAGCTGTTCGCCAAGGTCATCCCTTTCCGCAGGCCTCGGCGCGACGCCCGAGAAGGCTCGCCCCGTCCCAGGGGACGAACGGAGCGGGCGCCCTCGACGCCCGACAAGAGCGCCGACGGCGATTCCACGCAGCCCAGGCGGCGGCGCCACCGCCGCAGGCCGAGCTCCAAGGACAAGCCCCCGTCCTCGAGCTGACTCTCCCCGGTAGTGTGAGGCTCCCCAGCTCGGCGTTCTTCCCGCGTTGGCGGTTCGCACTCTAGTCCAGGTCGCGGTCATGGACCTGGTACGTCAGCGGGCAGTGGTCGGAGACGTCCCAGAAGGTGCCATCCTCGTGCCCCGGCCGTGAGATCAACGGCCTGCATCCTGCCTGGAAGCAGTGCAGCCACGATCTCAACGGGACGTCGCGGTCGAGCTCCTCGAGCCCGCGCACGTAGACCTGATCGAGCAGGCCCGATATCTGCTCCCCATCGGGTTTCCCGGGACCCTCCCAGTACTCGCTGCAGCCGGTCGCGTTGATGAGTCGCCGCAGCCCAGCGCCGCCCAGAATGCGGTCCGCCGCCGCCAACTCGTCGTCCATCGTGCCGCCCGGCGGGCCGGTGGTGTTGAAGTCCCCCTGGACCACCACGTCCTCGTCGCCGGCCCGCTGCACCCAGCCGTTGATCCAGTCCGCCAGCCGCCGATACTGCTCGAGCCGCTCCTGGTAGCCGCGCGGTCCCGCCCGCAGGTGAACCTCGATTACGGTCAGGTCCACTCCGCCCGGCCGCAGGCTCTTCAGGTACGCCGCCAGCGCCGGCCGCAGGGTGTCGTCGAGCGCGACCTCGGTCACCTCCTGCGGGTCCGCGGCGAGGCGGAGGCGCCGGGTATCCCAGGCAATCCCGACGTGCTGGCCCCAACGGCCGCCGCCGGCGGAGAACACGGCTCGATAATCATGTCCCTTCCCCGACGCGCGCATGATGCGCTCGAAGCGGCGCGGCTCGCGGATCTCCTCGACCCCGAGCACGTCGGCATCGAGCCCCTCCAGCACGAGCTCGAGATCGCAGATGTTGGTGCGCCGGAAGTAGCCGAGGTCCGGGTACTGCGGCCGGTCGTCGTAGGGGAAGTTGCGGATGTTCCAGGCCGCCAGACGCAGGTTGCCAGCCCGCGGACCCGCCGGCGGCAGTTCCGCGGCCGTGACCTTCGGGCCCGCGAAGCCCGCGCACCGAAGCCTGTGGCGCAGGCGGATGCCGACCACCACCGCCACCGCGATCACCACCACGAGCAGCACCACGAACCACTGTGACCGTCGTTTCATGAACGCAGTGTGCCGCAGAGCCGCGGCGCCGGCAAGGCGGTTACGTGGTATTCTGCCCCCAGGAAGTAAAGTCAACTTGGGAGGAAGGAACGGAGGTTGAGCATGAAGCTGAACGTAAAGGCACTTGCCCTGACATCGGGGATCCTGTGGGGCCTGACGATTTTCCTGGCAACTCTGTGGCTGATCGTGTTCGGCTACTCGGGGCAGTTCATCCGGGTCCTCGACCACTTCTACATCGGCTACAGCTTCTCGGTGGCCGGGGCGTTCATCGGGCTCGTCTGGGGCTTCGTCGACGGCCTGATTTGCGGCGCCATCTTCGGCTGGCTGTACAACAAGCTTGCCGGCTAGGTCGAGGACGGAACCGCTTCGAAAGGACGGCAGGTTGCGGCGGATCGCGGGCCGCAGTAGATGCGACCGCCACACCGCGGGCGCTACCAGCCCAGCTCCTCGATCTCCACGATTCCAGCCGTGACGTCCGCACGGGCGCGCGCCAGCGCATCGACCACCCGCGCGTCGGTCGCCGCTTGAGAGCCGGGCGTCGGGCGGAGGTCGACGACCCCGGACCCGAGGTCGAAGCTGTACATCTTCCCCTCCAGGGTCCCGGCCCAAGCTTCCTGCGCCACCCGGACCATCGCCTCCGGCAGGTCGAGGATGAGAGTTGCCAGCACCACGTGCGGGTACTGCTTGGCAGCCGCCGGGTCGGCCACGACCAGGCGCAGCCCGGCCGTGCGGCAGCGCTCGAGCACGGCCGGATCGCTCCGCTCGGCCGGGTAGAGAGCCACCACGACACCTTCCGAGTGCAGCTCATCAACACCATCGACGCCATCCGCGGAGAGCACTCGAGCCTTGGGGGCTCTGGCCTCGAGCGCACTCCTGAACCCGTCCTCGGCGCGGTCGAAGAAAGGAGAGTTGCCACCACCACCGAGCACCCCTACGGCCTGCCCGTCGCTGATCACAGCTGCAATGACCCCGGCCAGGTAGCCGGCATCCTCCAGCTGAAAGCTCATCGCCGCCACATTGCCCTGCGGGGCCTTGCCGCCGATGGCCACGAACCATGAATCGGGGTAAGCCGCAGCCTCCTCGGCGACCATGTAGTCAAGACCGGGCAGCATGCAGAACACGAGGTTGCGCTGCTGTGACGCGAGGGCTCGCAGGCGGCGCCGCTGCTCCTGCCCGCCGGCAGCCACCTGCACAACTACACCGGCGTTGAGCTCCGCCCGGATTCGCTCCATCCCGACCACCGCCGCCCGCCGCAACGGGTTCACTGCCGCACCTCTGTCCAGCAACAGGGCAGCCCTGAACGAGGGCGTCGGTGGTGCCTTCTCCTTGTGACAGGCGACAACGGTGAACATCGCCAGCAGTGCCGCCAGCCAAGCCGGAGCCCTGAGCGCAAGGGGCAGCGTGGTCCTCATCTCATGATTGTACCGTCGCACCGGGGCTCCATCCGCGGTACCATGCCGCCATGGACCTCTTCACGCTGGTGTCCGAGCTCGACGACCTGCTCGAGGCGGAAGGGATCTGCGACTACTGTCCGAACGGCCTCCAGGTTGAGGGGCGGCAGGAGGTCGAGCGGATCGTCACCGGCGTCTCCGCTTCGCGAGCGCTGTTCTTGCGGGCGATCGATCTGGAGGCGGATCTGGTTCTCGTCCATCACGGGCTCCTGTGGAACGGCTCTGAGCCGCCGCGCCTCGTCGGGACATTCCGCGACCGGGTCCGCCTGCTGCTCGACAACGACCTGTCGCTGGTGGCCTACCACCTGCCGTTGGACCGCCACCCGGTGCTTGGCAACGCTGCCCAACTGGCCCAGCGCCTCGGCCTGGTCGACCTCGAGCCGTTCGGCGACCATGGCGGCCTTTCCGTCGGAGTTTGCGGCGTGTTCCCCGAGCCGGTCATGGTTGACGAGCTGGCCGCCGCTCTCGCAACCGCCTGCCGCCGCGAGCCGCAGCTGTTCGAAGGCGCCCGCCACCCGGTGACCTCGGTGGGCATCGTCACCGGAGCCGCGGAAAGAAGCTACCACCAAGCCGTGGCCGATGGCCTCGACGCGTTCATTACCGGCGAGGCTACCGAGTGGGTTCTCCATCAGGCAGCCGAGGACGGAGTCCACTACCTGGCCGCGGGCCACTACGCCACCGAGCGGTTCGGCGTCCAGGCTCTCGGACGGTGGCTCGAGGAGGAGCACGGCCTTACGGTCGAGTTCGTCGACCTTCCCAACCCGGTGTAGCCAGGGACATCCGCTCTCGAGACGTCGGACACAGGGCTCGAGGCATCCGCCTCCCACCCACCGACGCAGGGAGGACTGTCCAGGCTCCTGTGCAGATCGCCGGCGTCATGATGACGGGCGCCCCGCGCCGCTCTCGCTGCAGCTACTCACGATGACTCAGGTCCAGAACGTTCTCACGACGTCGCGACGTTATCCTACCGTGGGGGCACTTTCGCACTCTGGCGACAGCCGATCCTGTTGCAGGCACGGCGCGCAGGCGGTGCCGCTTCGACTCGCCGCCCGTTCTCCGCCACACAGTCTTCCGTCACTGCCCGGCGTCCTGCGCTCCAGGGACCGCCGGTGCCGCGATCGCATCGAACTGCAGCCGCACCGAGTCCCGCATCAGGACAACGAGCGTGAAGACCCCGAGAATGGTCCCAAACGGCATGAACAGGCAAGCGATCGCCGCGACGACGATGCAGAACGTGTGGTGCCGCCGCTTGGCCAGGAACCGTCCGGCGATGATCATCAGCACCGCCAACGTCCATCCGCACAGAATGAAGAGCCCCGCGATGACCATCAGAACGATGCCGATGGGCGCCATCTCCGGCTCCGGCTTGGCGAACCAGCCGGCGACCATGGCCAAGCCGACGAAGAAATGGATGAACGGAAAGCAGGCGAACAACGCCGCCAGCCCGCCCACCACGTAGTGGAAGATCGACAGTAGCTGTAGCTGCTCCTGGTCAGTACTCATCGCCGGACCTCCTCCCTGTCTCCTGCTGCCGGCACGATATTGCAACCCGTGGCGCTACCCTCCGGCAGCCGGGGCTTCCGCGGTCGGTTGGGGTGGGGCCAGGCCGAGCTGTGTCAAGACCGCGAGGTTGTCCCAGGTGACCCAGGTCTCCGCGATCTTGCCGTCGGCCACGCGATGGAAGCCCGCGAAGTCAACCTCGAAATGCTTCCCGGTTGCCGGGAACGGCCCCATTGGCCCCGTCTGCGTCCCACTGTAGGTTCCCCAGAACGCCACCAGATCCCCTTCCGCCACCAAGTGGGACAGTGTCATCTGCTGGTCCGGCACCACCTCCCGGTCCTGCCGCAGGTACTCCTTGAACGCCTTCAAGCTTGCGACTCCGACCCCAGGCGTAGCCTGGCAATGCCTCACGTAGTCAGTCGCGATCAGCGCATCCAGGGCGTCGAGGTTGCCGCTCGCGACCGCGCTGAACGCCTTCCGAGCCAGGTCCTTGTTCTGCTCCTCTTGCTTGGCGGCGCTGCACGTGCAGCCCGCCACGACCACCGCAATCACGGCCGCCGCCAGCGCCAGGGACACCGCTCTCCGTGCCATCTCACACCTCCTTTTCCGCCGAGCCCGCCACTGATTGGATGGCCCACTCTACCACCACAGCATCTCCGGGTCTCCGATCGAGGATGCGACCCGCCCCGTGCTTCAGCAGCAGCCGGACCCGCCCTCCGCTTGCTTCGGCGGGCACTGGACGTCACCGAAGGAGCAGAAGACACAGCAGTCGCCGGGGTTCGGCTGCAGCATCGCTTTGCAGTGGGGGCACCGGTAGAAGAACCGGCAGGCGTTGATGGGCATCGTCTCGGTCGACCGTCCACCGCACTCCGGACAGACGATGGTCGATTCCATGATGACAGGGCCGGTCATGGACCGACCGCGAGACGGTAGAGGTCCATGTGGGCGAGAGCGAGGCTCTCCACTTCCCGGTAGCCCGCTTCCGCCGCCAGGCCCTCGATGGCAGCCCGGTTCAGCCGGTGCGCGAGCGGCGGCCCGTGCTCCTCCTCCCGGTAGGGCCACTCGAGCACGACCACCCTGCTCCGGCCCACCCTGCGCGCTTCCCGCAGGGCCTGCGCCGGCTGGTCTGCCTCGTGCAGCACGTGGGCCATGAACACGAGGTCGAACGAGCCGTCGGCGAACGGCAGCTCCTCCGCCCGCGCCTCCCGAAAGGTGGCCCCGGGCACGTGCTCGACGGCCACCGGCAGCATGTCGGGGTTGGCGTCGATCCCGCTCACGTCGAGACCGATGCCGGCGAACGCCTCCGCGAAGATGCCGGTGCCGGTGCCGACATCCAGCACGCTGCCGACGTTCAGGCCCTCCACGCTCAGGGCCACCACGCGCCCGACCTCGAGGCGCTCGACCCGGTCTGCGGAGCGCAGGTCGCGTGGCCTACCGTGAAATCGGTGGCTGTGATCGTGTGGTTGGTGCATCGAGCCGGACCTCCCTGCCTGGGAGCCCGATGAAACGGCGGCCGGTGTTCGACCCGGCCTTCGAGCCCTTGAACAGTCTACCCTCACAATCTGCTGCGACCGTCCATACGCCGGCCCACGCGCACCCCACGCGGCGGCGCCGCAACGAGCTCCTGGGCCCTTGGAGCGGGCGGGCTGACCCGGGTCAGGAATGGAGGCCAGAGCCCGTGACATAGTCAGTTCGGAGGTGTCGGATGGGCCACGCGACGACAGAGTACGGATCGGCCGAGCCACTACCCGAGGTCTACCTCGCTCGCCACGGCGAGACCGAGTGGACCATCACCGGCCGCCACACCGGCCGCACCGATCTGCCCTTGACCGAGCACGGCGAGCGCAACGCGCGGGACCTTGGCCGGCGCCTCGAATGCACTCCGTTCACCAAAGTGCTGGTCAGCCCGCTGCAGCGAGCCCGGCTCACGTGTGCGCTCGCCGGCTTCGGCGACCGCGCCATCACCGAGCCGGACCTGATCGAGTGGGACTACGGCGCGTATGACGGGCGCACGACTGTGGACATCCGGGCCGAGCGCCCGGGTTGGGACCTCTTCAGGGACGGATGCCCCGGCGGTGAGACTCCGGAGGCGCTGGGGGTGCGGGCCGACCGCGTCATCGCCCGCTTGCGCGAGGAGGGCGGCCGCATCCTGCTCTTCGGCCACAGCCACTTCTTCCGCGTGCTCGCTGCCCGGTGGCTTCTCCTCGACGCCTCGGAAGCGCGCCACTTCGTACTGTCCACCGCGGCACTGTCCATTCTCGGCTACGAACACTCCCTCGACGACCCTGCGCTCCTGCTCTGGAACGATGACCGCCACGTGGCGTCCGTTTCACGTCCAGCGAAAAATGCGTAGGGCGAGGGCGAAGCTCACGATCCCCCACGCCGCCATGACCGCCAACTGGGACCATGTGGCCGCCAGCGGCGAGCCGGCGTTCATGATCATCCGCAGCGCGTCGTTGAGGGCCGTCAGTGGAAGGGCGCGGATAACCGGCTGCACGATCTGGGGAAAGCGCTCGTAGGAGAAGAAGCTGCCCGACAGGAGCCACATCGGCAGCATCACCAGGTTCATCCAGCCGGAGACCCCCTCGATCGTCTTCGGGCGGGCCGCCACCAACAGGCCAATACCGGCGAACGTCATGGCCCCGGCCAACGACACCACCCCCAGGGCGGCGAACGAGCCGTTGACCCGGACCCCGAACGCCGCCCACCCGAAGCCGACGATGGCGGCCACCTCCAGGACCATGAACAACAGGCGCGAAAGCATGAACGACAGCAGGTAGTGGGAGCGGTACATCGGCGTGACGGCGAACCGCTTGAGAAGCTTCCTGGTGCGGGCAGAGACCACCGCGAAGCCGAGACCCCAGAGACCGCTCCCCATCAGGTTGAGCCCCACCAGGCCCGGGATCAGGAAGTCGATGTAGCGCGACCCGTGCCGCGACACCCATTCCTCGTGCGCCTCGAGCACGTCGGTGCGACCGAGCGCTTTCTCGAGCGCTGCGTCCACCGCCAGCTGGGCGGCGCGGCCCTCCGCCCGGGTCGGGTCGTAGCGGTAGGTGACGCCTTGCCGCAGATCCCCAGTCATATCTGTCGCCTCGACCACCACATCGACGCGGCCCGAGCGCAAGGCGTGGTCTGCATCGGCGGCGGTCATGACGTGCACGCGGAGCCCATGCGCGCCGCGGAGAAGCCCCTCGACCCGCTGGGCGGCGGCAGGCTCGGCGGCCACCGCCACATCGAGCGAGCTGACCGGCCTCGCCCGAAACGCGATGCCGAGGGCAACCGCGAGCAGCACCGGAAAGACGAACACCCAGAACACCGCCTCCGGCTCGCGGATGAACTCCAGCATGCGCACCCGGGTGAGCTCCGCCAGCGGGCGGAGGCGGCGGAAGCGGGCGCCGTCAGTCATCGCGCAGCTCACGGCCCGTAAGGTGAACGAATAGGTCCTCGAGGGTCGCCTCGTGGGTCGTGAGCTTCTCCAGCGGGGCGTGCCGGCGCTCGAGCTCGCTCAGTAGTGCCGGCAGCAGGGTCCCGATCTCGCGCACGTTGAGGCGCAGGCTGCCGTCCACCGCGGTGACCCCGCTGACGCCCGGCAGCCCGGCCAGCGTCTCCGGCGTTACCTCGCCGCGCGCCTGCACCTCGACCACCTGCTCGGCGCCCAGGCTCGCCACCAGCTCAACCGGCGAGCCGAGAGCGATAATGTGGCCGTGGTCGATGATCGCCACCCGGTCGCACAGCCGCGCCGCCTCCTCCATGTAGTGGGTGGTCAGGAGCACCGTGCCGCCTGTTTCACGGTAGCGCTCGAGAATCCTCCACACGCTGAGCCGCGCCTGCGGATCAAGGCCGGTGGTCGGCTCGTCCAGGAACAACAGCTCCGGGTTGCACACCAGTGCGCAGGCGAGCGCCAGGCGCTGCCGCTGCCCCCCTGACAGCTTCCCCACCCGAGCCGCCGCCTTGGCATCCAGCTCCACGAGACGGATGACCTCGTCGACCCGGCGCCCACGGACGTAGAAGCTGCGGAACAGACGGATCGTTTCGCGGACCGTGAGCTTGTCGGATAGCTGGGTCTCCTGCAGCTGGACGCCGAGCCGCTCGCGCAACGCCCGGTCGTCGCCTCCCCACTCGGTGCCCAGGACCTCGACCATTCCCTCGTCGGCGGCCAGCAGCCCCTCGAGAACCTCCAGCGTGGTCGTCTTGCCGGCGCCGTTCGGCCCGAGCAAGCCGAAGCACTCGCCGCGCCGCACCTCGAGGTCGATGCCAGCGACGGCGACCAGCTTCCCGTAGCGCTTGACCAGCCCCCGGCAGCTGACGGCGAGATTGGATCTCTCAATCACCGCGCCACAGATTAACCTGTCTCTGACAGACTGTCTCTACTTCAGGGCCTGGCAGTAGGATAGACGGCCCGACAGCGTGAGCGGCTCGGTGAGTGCTTCGACTCGCTTGGTCTCGGTGGAGCGCACGGTCGAGGCTTTCACCGCCGACAGCAGCCGCATTACCTGCACCAGCGCGGACGCCCGCGCCGGCGCGGCGCCGCAGGCAAAGGCGAGCAGGCAGGCGATCAGCGTCCGATACAATGACGTCACGGGGTCATGTTGCCGGGCTTTTTCCCCCTCGAGGTCGGTTCGGGTGCGCATGTGGGCGGCGCACGATCCGAACATACCCAACGAAGAAAGACAACGGCGGCGGTGCTCGCGCTGGCGCTGCTGTGCGGTTGCGCCGGGACTTCGCTCAAGCAGGCGCGCGCGCTGCAGCCCAACCCCTATCCGGCGCGGTTCCTGCTGACGTTCGACGACGGGCCGAGCACCTGGGAGCCGTACGATCCGACCCGCGCGATCCTCGCCACGCTCGCGGCGAACCCGGTGCAGCCGGGGATCAAGGCGGTGTTCTTCCTGCAGACACGCGATCCGCGCGCCGGTGGCTCGGACGCGGGCCGGGCGCTGATGCGGCGCGAGTACCTCGAAGGCCACGTGCTCGGCGTGCACAGCGGCTCGCCCCGCGGGCACATCGACCACCGCCGGCTGCCGGACGCCGAGCTCGACCGCACGCTCGCAGACGCGAAGGCCGACATCGCGGCGATCACGGGACAGCCGCCGGACCTGGTGCGGCCGCCGTTCTGGGACTACGACGCACGCACGCTCACCGCTTATCGCAAGCGCGGCCTGCGCATGCTGCTGACGGACGTCAGCGCGCGCGACGGTGTGATCTACTTCTGGAACATCAGTCTGCGGCGGCGCAGCCACATCCGCGCTTCGCTCGCCGGGCTGCGCGCCAAGATCGCCGCCGGCGAGCTGCCGGTGGTCGGCGGCGTGATCCCGCTCGTGGTCACCTTCCACGACACCAACACCTACACCGCGCACCACATGGAAGAATACCTGCGCATCCTGACCGGGGAGGCGGCGAACGTCGGCCTGGTGCTCGCGCGCAGGCCCTTCTACTACGACGCCGCGGCGATCGAGCGCGCGGCGCGGGTGCGCGCCGCGGGTTGGGATGAGAAACAGCGGCGGTGAGCACTGCGCGCTGACGTCCGGCCCCCCGTCCCCTTGACGCCGGGGGCACCGCCGCCTCACAGCGACCTTGCGCGCGGCATCAGGAAGGGCGAGCGCTTCGCGATCCTCAGCCCGAACCTGCCCGAGTACGCGATCGCCTTCCACGCCGTCGCCTCGCTTGGCGGCGTGGTGACGATCGTGAATCCGCTCTACACGCCGAGTGAGGAAACGGACGGGACACGGCTGATAGCCCCCACCTGCGCTGACTCGAGGTGGGGCATCAACGCAAGGACGCAAAGGCGCGGAGACGGAATAGGGTTTGCCGGGCTATCGTTGGGTCAGTCCCCGGGGGGAGTGGGAGCGAGATGAGCCACGAGCACCATGTTGTCATCATCGGCGGCGGGTTCGCGGGGCTGTCCGCGGCGAAGGCCCTGCGCCGGGCACCGGTGCGCGTGACTCTCGTCGACCGGCGCAACTTCCACCTCTTCCAACCCCTGCTCTACCAGGTGGCCACGGGCGGTCTCTCCCCCGCCAACATCTCGGCACCGTTGCGCGCCGTGTTGAAGCGACAGGCGAACGCCAGGGTCCTGCTGGCGGAGGTCCGGGATATCGATCCCGACGAACGTCGGATCGTGCTCGACGAGGGCGAGCTGGCGTTCGACACCTTGATCGTTGCGGCCGGCTCCCGACACCACTACTTCGGCCACGAGGGTTGGGAGCCGCTTGCGCCAGGGCTCAAGAGCGTCGAGGACGCGACCGAGATCCGCCGCCGAGTGCTGCTGGCCTTCGAGCGCGCCGAGCGCGAGCGCGGCCGCAGCCCGGCCCGGCTGCGCGCTCACCTGACCTTCGTCGTGGTCGGCGGCGGGCCGACGGGCGTCGAGCTGGCCGGGGCGCTGGCCGAGATTGCGCGGCACACGCTGCGCGGGGACTTCCGGGCCATCGACCCGACCACGGCGCAGATCGTGCTCGTTGAGGCCGGCGGGCGCATTCTCCCCGACTACCCCGAACGGCTCTCCGCCCGCGCGCGAGACACGCTCGCCGAGCTGGGCGTGAAGGTCGCCACGGAGTGCATGGTGACCGGCGTCGAACCCGAGCGGGTCGTCGTCCAGCGCCGTGGCCGGGCGATCCGCATGCCGGCCCACACCGTCCTGTGGGCCGCGGGAAACAAGGCCTCGCCGCTGGGCAGGATCCTGGCCGCAAAGGCTGGGGCGGAACTCGACTCGATCGGCAGGGTGGTGGTGGCCCCGGACCTCTCGCTGCCCGGGCGTCCCGAGATCCTGGTGCTGGGGGACATGGCGCACTGCGACGGCCAAGACGGCGAGCCGCTGCCGGGAGTCGCGCCGGTCGCCGTCCAACAGGGAACATACGCGGCGAAGCTCGTCAAGGCGAGGCTCGCCGGGGGGACGAAGGAGCCGTTCCGGTACCGCAACCTCGGCACCATGGCGACCATCGGGCGCGCCGCGGCGGTGGCGGACATCGGCCCGTTGCACTTCTCGGGCCTGCCCGCCTGGCTGACGTGGCTGTTCGTCCACCTGATGAAGCTGGTGGCGTTCGAGAACCGGCTGCTGGTCCTCCTGCAGTGGATGTGGAGCTACCTGACCTGGAACCGCTCCGCCCGGCTGATCACCGGCCCGTCGCCGTTCCGTAGTGAAGAGGAGTAGCTGGCCCTCCGACCGGTGGGAGGCGCTTCTCTGAGACTCCAGCGGCCGTAGGGCCGTTCTCCGATCGCCAAAGGCCGTTGAAGCCCGGGCTTCTCTGGGGCTCCGGCGCCCGGAAGTCTGCTCCGCAGACGCCCGTCGTCACCTGCCTCGGAGCGGGCAACTAACTCAGCTCCTGAACCAACCTTGAGGCCCGCTCCGGGCAGGTAACGAGGCGCCTTCATCGCCGCTGAGGCCACACGGGCAAACGCGCTTCCCGCGGGTTACTCGTCGCCTTCGGCGACGGTGACCCTTTGGAAAGCGAGATGGCCGTATGGCCAGCCTTCCCCCTCTGCGATCCCCCTGGCCACGGCCATGAGCTCGCTTTCCCGCAGGGGTGCCAGCTCGAGGTTTCCTGCCACCGCGCCGGCATAGAGAACCCACTCCAGGAAACCTCGAAGCATGGCACGCCCCACCAAACGCACCATTCTCTGGGGCGCGCTACTGGTGGGTTCTTCGGGTGGGTGGGGGTCCCCTTACTCCTTACTCTTCACTTTTCACCCTCCTGGGTGGGTGTCAAGTCCTAACGAAAAGTTGTCACTCATCGTCGGGGCTGTGGAGGCTGTGCGAAGGTGGAGGGAGGGGGGTGAGGGGGCCAGCTTTGCACAACTCCACAGCA
>Ga0315536_1001069_pt1 | contig 13908 bp, 12 predicted proteins | sample SalMarSW160230MG_FD_203093 | JGI IMG/M metagenome (GOLD analysis project Ga0315536, IMG submission 203093) | Salt marsh sediment microbial communities from the Plum Island Ecosystem LTER, Massachusetts, United States - Salt Marsh Sediment SW1602-30 ... | reverse complement strand
TAGTGATAGCCTGGGGAGTAAAGCCACCTGGATATTCTCTCGAAAAAATGGTGATTGGATTTCATTTGAATCATGGACTAATGATATAATAAATGATAAAAAGAATGACAGAATCATAACTCCAAAACGATTTCCACAAAAAAAGACTTCATTGTTTAAGCTCCAATATATTGGGACATTTTTGATTTTTATATCAGCACTCGCACCTAGCAGGATATTTTTTTCAGGTGATTTCTTTCTCTTTTCTTGGTTAGCCGGAATTAGTCTATATGGGACGCCATCTAATGTTTCTTTCGTAGAATATTTTACTGGCGTGGTACGTTATAGTCCATATAGTTACGGTTCATATTTGTCTTACGAAGAAATTATCAGCATTGGTTTGGGTTTATTTTTTATATTTGTAATCATAGCCATGAGTTTCTACATGTTGAGAAATAGTACATATTTTGCAAAAACAGAAAGATCTCTAGATAAAGTTGAGAAGAATTATTTATTTTGCACTATCGCTACAATCTTTTTTGCATTTATAATGTCAATAGAAGAAACTTGGGGTTTTGATTCTTTTACATTTTTAAATATTCAATTCCTAATGATCATGGCTGGTTCTGCAATGATTCTCTATGGATACGTTAAAGCAAAGAATAAAGATTTCAGGGTTAAATCCGAAACATATGGTGATATTGATTTAATTACCAATAGTAAAACGTCCCTACAATCAACTTTAAATTATACAGTTACTAGTAATCGTTCTCAAACTAATATTCCTCCTACTTTGCAAAAAAATAAATTTTGTGGATATTGCGGCAAGTTGATTGAATCTTCATCAAAATTTTGTACAGGTTGTGGAAAACCAATATAATTTTTTTTTTTATTATATTCCGATTAGATTTACCAGTTTTAAATTCTCCACATTGAATCTAAATGTTTTCTGATGCAATTTTTAATTTTTTTAACAACTACTCCCATAGTCAAACCGGAAAAGAAAAATACTGTGAATCTTAGTAATTCCATCAACAAAATATAGACGATATCTTTATAAATAATCACTTTCATTTCCGCTCTTGGCAGTATGAAAAAATATATTAACCAATGCCAATGAATCCAAGGTTAATGTATATGAATTGAACTATACTTTTTCTTGATTTAATTAAGCATAAAGGTATAAAAAATCATATCTGGTTGTAAAATCATTAAACCGAGAATCATCTTGGAGTTTAGCTATTAAAACATTATATATTGATAATCATTCATTTATTATGATGAAATGAAGGGAAGAATTCTCGAAAAAATTTGCTATAACATTTTTAATGGAAGAAAAAGTAGATGTAAATAAAATAAATACATTAAATACAAAATTATCTAATAATATTTTGGGGAAGGAAATGGATAATTTTTAAATCTTTCAACAGTTGTGAATTGGTGTATGCCAGCCTTTCTTAAATAATCCATGGATTCTTCAATCCCCTGAATTGTCAAGTTATACATGGGAATTATGCTGGCAATTTGTTTTCGCGTCCAAGACATCCATTTTTCAGGGACAATTTCGGGATTTAACCAAATGATATTTTTTTTAAAATGGTTGGCCAATTCTCTCATGTAATAGATTCCAGGCATTTCATTACGATGATAATAGTAAATTGATCCATATCTCTCCGTCAATTCCCAACTTGCCATAGCCGCATCACCAACCATCACGCATTTATAGTTTTTGTCGTATTTCTTGATAAAATCATCAAAATCTATAGCCTCATCAGGATTTCTTTGAGCATTAAAATATAATTTATCATAGGGACAATTATGGAAATAATAATATTTAAAATCCTTCCAATGAGACATTTGATTTGCAGCAGAAAATAAAAGATTTACTAGATGGGCAAATGGAGTCATGCTGCCACCAACATCCATTATTAAGAGGAGTTTTACGTTATTTTTGCGTCGTTTTTCAAAGACCATTTCAATATCACCACCGTTTTTTGCGGTTTGATCTATGGTCTTATCCATGTTTAACTCGTCCTGCTTACCAATTTCTTCTAATCTTCTAAGTCGTTTTAGAGCTACTTTTATTTGCCTAGTATCTAAAACAATATCTTTTCTGTAATCCTTGAAAATTCGCTTTTGAGCAATCTGCATTGCCGTTCTCATTCCAGCTCCGCCCCCAACTCTCATTCCCATTGGATTTTGTCCGCTATGACCAAATTGGGAAGTACCTCTTGTTCCAATCCAGTGATCTCCCTTATTATGCTCATCATCTTGCTCTTTCATCAACTTTTCAAATTCTTTTTGCATTTTGTCGAGGTTAAAATTAGAAACGAGTTCTTGAAAATTTATACCCATTTCTTCCAATTCTTTAGGGTCAATGTTTTTATCTAACCAATCCCATATCTCTTGCTTGATATCCTCAGGAAATTGCAAATTTGCATCCTTAAAAAAATTATAAAAGGCAATATCATAAACATCAAAATGGTGCTCATTTTTACAGAGAATAGATCTCGAAATATAATAAAAATCAACCATATTACGTATATATCCCTTATTAAGAGCTTCCAATAAAGTCATATATTCCGTGATACTAACTGGCAATCTTTCTTTTAGATAATAAAAATATTCTACAAACATCTTTTCATTTAGCTAAAAATTTTGCATTTATAATTATTTATCCCTATTTCACATATAATGTTTCCAAAATTATATAATTACTGATGAAAATTCCATGTAAAAATTTCAAAAAAATTGAAAGAATTGCATTTCACATAATTTATAAAAATTCTAAATGAATCTTATTTTATATCAACTAATTTGAATTCTAATGATAAAATATAATATGTGAAAAATAAATGAGTGATGATAAGCGAATAGATAAGAATGAAAGAAAAGCAATACAAGAAATAGAGCAAATCTGTGGGCCATTAAAAAGAGTTAACATGAGCGCATATAAAACGGTAGAGAACCTCTATAATTTTAACGATGAAGGTTTTATAAACATGCTAGGTTTTGATTTATTGAGTCTGAACTTGGATGATAGCAAATTGAAACTTTTGGGTGAATCGATTAGAGAGTTAAGACATATAGAACGTATTCTCTTAAATTGTTCTGGAAATGAAGATATTCCGGCGTGGTTAAAAGAATTGACTTTCATTAAAGCCTTAGTCTTAATCGATAGCAATCTAACAGTAATACCCGAATTTTTAAAGGAGTTCAAACAACTTAACGCATTATATTTGTTGGGTAACCATATAAAAACTTTACCAGATTGGTTAGTTTCCTTAGATGAATTAAAAATTTTCAATTTAAATAATAGAGCCCAGACACTTGAACCTAACCAATCTAACATGGAAATATTGAAAAATTTATCTCAAAAAGGCATAAAATTATCAGATCCAACTTTCAAGTTGCATTTCTATCAAGGAGTTCCTCTTGATCAAATAAAAATAATCCAGAGTATTAGTTGGCATGATGATGGTATAAATCGTGTATTTTCTGAAACTCTGGGTTCAGCCGATGATCCTTGGAAGGACCCGCGCACTTATGATGTAAAGCTTAGGATTTATGATGGTAAAATCTTGCAAATGGCTATAAATGATGCTGACTTGAATGAACTCCCACACAATATAGGTGACTTAAAAGATTTAAAATTCTTATCCATAACAAAAACTAAAATTAGTTCATTAACAGATTCAATTGGAAATTTAACCAATCTAAATACACTCATATTATCAGACAATTATTTAGAAATCCTACCCGAATCATTTGTAAATTTAACTTCACTACATAAAATCGACTTAAGTAATAACCAATTTAAAGAGATACCTACGCAATTATGGGCTTTAAAAGAAGTAATAGATTTAATATTAGAAGGTAATCCCTTAAGTACGGAAGAAAACACGATTATTAAAAAAGTACCCGATTTAATACGAGATTATCTCAGAAAAAAAGCAACTATTAAGGTTTTTATCTCGCACGCTGTTATAGATTTTGAACCCTATCGTATAGAAGACCTCGTAAACTATTTACAAAACCAAAAAGAAATTTCTAGTGTTTATTTTTGTGAAGAAGATTTAGCAGGAAATATTGATGAATGGATGCTGAATGCCGTTCAAGATTCTCAATTAATCTTATTTATCGCTACAAACAAGTCTGTTTTTAATTCTCCTGATTGTGCAAACGAATTACAATTGGCGGATAAATTTTCGATTCCAGTAATTCCTTTAAAAGGAAAAGATGTTAATTGGCCTGATTTGGCAGAGAAAAATCTCTCAAGAGAATTGGGATTGGAATATGATATCAATAATTTTGAAACCTTTTGCGAGAATTTATACAAATATATTGAGAATTTCAAGAAAGAAATCAATTTGATGGAAAAGGAAGAACGACGATTAGGTATCATTGACATTTATGAACGATTCAGGCTCATGCTGGATGAAAAATTAAGTGATGTTGTTAGAAAAATTGATGATTTAACAAGTAATATGAAAAATATTTCAGATCGTATTGAAAATCTTGAAAAAAGAGTTTAACTTGGAAATTTAACACTTTCAAGAGCAATTTCAAGATCTTTTTCTTTTTTAATTAAGGTTCCTAAAAATGGTACTCCTTTTTTCAGTTCATCTAAAGTTATTCCACTTTTTAAAAGAACTCCAATCCAATCCAGAAGTTCGGATGTTGATGGCATTTTTCTCAACTTAGTTATGGCTCTTAATGCATAGAAATTTTTTAAGCATTGATCAAGTAGATTTTTTTTCAAATTCGGATAATGTAAATTACAAATCTCTGCCATAAAATCCTTATCCGGAAATTCAATATAATGAAAAACACATCTTCGTAAGAAAGCATCGGGAAGTTCTTTCTCATTATTTGAAGTAATGATGACTATTGGTCTAGTTTTTGATTTAACAAATTCTTTCGTTTCTTTGATATAAAATTCCATGATATCTAATTCTTGTAAAAGATCATTAGGAAATTCTATATCAGCTTTATCTATTTCGTCTATTAGAAGAACTACTTGTTCATCTGCTATAAATGATTGACCTAATGGACCATAACTAATATAATCATGAATATTATTAACGTCCCGTTCTGCAGAACCAAATCGACTATCATTTAGTCTTTGAACTGTATCATACATATAACACCCATCAATTGCTTCAGTCGTGCTTTTTACGTTCCAGATTAATAATTGCTTCCCTAAAGATTCAGCGATTGCATGAGCTAATAGAGTTTTGCCCGTACCTGGTTCTCCTTTAACTAAAAGGGGTCTTCCTAAAGCAATTGAGACATTTACAATGCTTCGGAGCTGTGGATCTGCGATATATCGAACTTTATCGGTATTAATGCTTCCCTTAAATTGATTAAAACTAGGACTACTCATAATTAAATAAAATAAACGAAAAATTAAAAAATTTTCTAAAAAGAAATTTTAACAAAATGGCTTGTTTAAAAGTATTATTTGTTAATCAATGAAATTTATTAATAACTTATAAAAAGAAATTTTAAATAGTTTTTAAGCAAAATAACTCACAAATTCAAATTTTATCTGAAAAATAAGAGATAAGATGATTACAATGGAAAAAGAAGATGAAATGTTGGAAGAATTGAAAAAGATTCGCGAATTCCTCACTCCGAAACCTACCTCAGAACCAGAAAAACCAAAGAATTTAGAGCAAGAATTTTTGTTGTTTATAAAAAAATATAAAATTCTCGGATTGGCTTCAGCGTTTATCTTAGGCCTCGCTGTGAATGCCCTGGTATTATCATTAGCTCAGGACTTGATAACTCCCTTAATTGGCCTGATTGTTCCTGGTTTTAAAGATATTTAAGATTTTAAAATAGGTGTATTTGGAATAGGAAATTTTATTGCTGCGGCAATTAATTTTATAATAATCGCGTTTATTATCTTCATATTCGTAAAATATGCTGCAAAAATTGGAATAGAATAACTTATTAAAGAAGATTTAAACTTTAATTTTTTTTTTTGAAAGATATAAATGCAAATTAATAATTATATTATACAAATTAATGCTTGACATTTGGTAAATAACATGAGTTTTAAACTATTAGAAAAATGTTCAACATGCAAGAAAGCAGAATATTATTATGGGGCTAAGATAAACAACCAAATTAATGATGTTTATTTTGGTATTGGATTTTTGGAACCCAAAGAGGATAATAGAAAAGTTGGACCGGGAAGGGGACATGAGGAAATTATTTATTTGCAGGAGGGAAAGATTGAAGTCCAAATAAAAAATAATACAGTTATTCTGGATGAAGGTGAATTATTATATATCCCAGATAAATCCAAAGTAATGCTTAAAAATTTGGCAGAAAAGAAAAGCCAATTTATGATTGCGGGCGGTCATGTAAAGCACCATAAACATACATAAAAATAAATTGAAGTATTTTTAAAAATTTTAAATGATATATTTTTTCTTTTCTTCAGATAAATCTGGTTGAATAAAAACCAAAGTTTTACCATCCAGTTTTATGTTTAGCCCTCTCTTGTTCATATACTCAAAAAGCTTGAATTTTATCTCATCCAAACTAAAATCTAAATCATTATCTTTATATTTGATATATTTTACGGCATCATCAACCAAAACAGAATAAGATATCGAAGAAAACATGTATAATGCCTCGTTGATGTTGTTTTCCAAAGTTGGAATTGCATCGATTTTTTTTTTTGAGGATATAATGCTTTCTTGCAGTTCATTAATTTCTTTATCATTTGGCATAATTTCGATTGCTCTATTACATGAATCAAGGGCTTTACTATATTCCTTGGCAATGATAAAAACTTGAGCCATCTCTTTCCAGAGTTTAAAATCCTGAGAATTAATTTCAGCTAGTTTATCAAATATTAATATGAGATTAGAATATGCAATATCAAAAAGCCAATCTCTTTCCAATGATTCTCTTATTGCGTCAATCGCTTTATCATATTTTTCTTGACAAAAATAGGCATATCCCAAATTATTCCATGCCAGTTTATCGTTAGAATTCAATTCTAATGCCTTATTGTAAGCATCTACGGCTAATTGATATTCTTCCTTTTGTCTATATGTTCTTCCTAGATCTATCCAATTAGCGATATTGAAAGGATCTTTTTCAAGTGCTTTTTTAAAAAAATCAATCGCTTCGTCGTATTCTTCTTTATCAAGTAAGATGTTTGTCATGTTAATTAACGCGTTATCAAAATTAGGATCAATTTCTAAAGATTTGACGTAGAGTTCTTTAGCTTCCTCAATATTTCCTTGACATTCCTTTGCCCATCCCATATTATTCAATGCATATTTATTGTCAGGTTCTAGTTCAAGAACACGTTGATATAATTCTATCCCTTTTATATAATTCTTCAATTCTACATAAGAAATACCCATGTTAATCATGGCATCTACATTATCAGGTTCTGCATTGATGACTCGTTTATAGGCAACAATGGCTTCTTCATAATTTCCCTCGTTAAATTCTTTTTTACCTATTTCTTTAAATGCTTTAATATCAGTCATGATGAAATGAAATATAATTATTTGAATAAATTGATTCTATACCTTATTTAATCTAAATTTAATCTAAATCTAATACTTTTCTATTCATGAATTTTCATAAAAAGTTAAACAAAGTGATAAACTCCAATAATTTCAATAAAAACTAATCGGATTAAAGAAACAACTAAATCTATTCCTAAATCTATTCCAATTGTAACTAAAAACAATTCTTTTTATGATCTAGTAAACAGGCTTCACAAAAATGTTCGTGACATCTCTTACATATAGTAGAGCACATATCACATATCATATTTCCACATCCTGGACAAGTATAGAGATTATCATCGATATTTTCTCCACAACTTTCACATAATACCAATTTATAACATAACCTTCTTTTAATTTAATTGAATTTGTTTATTAGAATAAGGTATATTAGTAAATAAAACAAAATTATTTATGGATAGTTAAATTAGAAAAAGAATTAAGGAATCTAATATTCGAAATTAATCTCTTTTTCCTAAAATTGTGACAGAACAAACACTAAAAGGACCTCCTAGATTATGTGCTAACCCTATTTTTGCATCTGGAACTTGTCTTCCCTCAGCTCTTCCTTGTAATTGCTTAGTCAATTCAGTTATCATTCTACAACCTGTTGCTCCGATTGGATGTCCGAACGATTTTAAACCCCCCGAGGGATTGACAGCCGTTTCACCATCCCAATTAAAGGTTCCATTTTTTAATTCTTCAACAGCTTTACCTCTTTCGCAGAATTGTAAGTCTTGGCAATTCAATAACTCAGTAATGGTAAAACAATCATGAACTTCTGCTAAGTCTATTTCTTTAGGAGCATCTGTTATACCTGCTTCTTTATAAGCCATCTCGCGGGCTTTTATAGTTGCTGGAAATTGTGTAAAATCATAACCAGGCCAGTACCAAGGTGCCATCGTATAAACAGAAATAGCATTTGATTTTACGAGGATATAATCATTTGAATGAGCATAACTTTCAGCTAATTCGGGACGGGTAATTATAAGTGCCGCGGACCCATCGCTCATCGCACAGCAATCAAATCTTCCAAGCGGATCAGCTATCATTGGTGCCCTTAAGACTTGATCGATGGTTACCTTACTTTTAAAATGAGCTTTCGGATGGTAATACCCATTTTCATGATTTTTAACAGCCACTCTTGCTAGATCTTCTTTAGTCCATCCATATTCATGCATGCTTCGTGTAGCTGCCATAGAAAACATTGCTGGTGCAGAGGGTAAGGGATAAATTGGATGACCAAATATCTTGAATCCCGGTAAACCACTTCCTCCTTCGTCCATTAACTTTTCAACACCACAAGCTAAAGCAATATCATATGCTCCACTAGCTACTCCAAAACAGGCATTTCGGAAAGCATCCATTCCAGATGCACAATAATTCTCACATCTTGTTACGGGTTTCCCATCCAATCTTAAAGCATCCTCCACTAAAGTTCCGCTTAAACCCGTAAAATAATAAAAAATCCCAACCCATGCTGCATCAACTTCCTCTTTTGTGATCCCCGCATCTTTAAATGCACCATCCGTAGCTTCTACCAATAAATCATATTGACTTTTATCCCATCGTTCACCAAATTTACACATATCAGCTCCAATTATTGCGACTTTATCTTTGATCCCTATTCTTGCCATTATTTATACACCCTTCAATTTCTTCCTCTTTCAGGTCTACATTTCCAATAATAATTTACAAATTCAGCACCTTCATGTAATCTCCTAAAGGTTAATTCAACCCTCATTCCGATTTTAACATTTATTTCAGGATTTTTTATTTCTGTCATATTTAATAACACTCTAGCGCCACCATCTAAATCAATGACACATCTTGGAATAGGAGTTTCATAATAATTTCCTCCTATTAAATGATCTAACGTAAAAGTAAATACCGTCCCTTTTAATTGAAGATTAATTTTTTCAAAATTGTTTGTTGTTCTACATTGAAAACATGAAGTCAGCATCCTTGGATATTGAATTAATCCACATGTCTTACATTTATTGCCATACATTTGATAGATAGAATCAGTTTCACGCCATATGATTACGGCAGAACTCTTGCGAGTATATCTATCCTTTTCAAGTAATTTTTTATTATCAAGATATACGGTATAATTATCCAAGACTTCCATATTTTTTTGATATCCTAAAGCCACGTGAGTTTTACTAAGAAGCCTTACTAATTTCCTATCTTCTATATTCATTAGTATGGCATCTGCTCCATCTCCATAACCCACGAGTAGAACTTTTGCATTAGATTTTGGTCTCTTAAGAGCTGAAATTAAAAGCATCATGGACATTGCTGTTCCAAGATCCCCTATCTGAAAAAATAATCCATTTTGAGCAACACCTTGTTGGAATTTTAAAGATTTAGCTAAACGAGCATGTAGTCTAGGGTTATCATAATATAGAGCGGCATGACCAATATCCTCTGGATTTAAATTATTACGCTTGAGTATTTCTAATATCACTGTTCTCATTGAATTAAAATAAAATTGAGCATCTGTTTTTGGTTCAAAAGTTCTGACAAAATTATCATTTTTTGCTCTTTTCCAAGGACCAGTAACATTTTTAGAAATTGAGTAATAATCTTCTATAGATATTGGAAGAAATTCTTCTTCAGCGATCAAGATTGCTGCAGCACCATCAGCAAATCCAAATTCCCACATTGTTGAAGGTTCAGGAATTCTCATATCTGACGCAATAACTAATATAGACTTTATATCATTATTAGATTTTATCGTATCTATTGCGCGAGTTATTGCAGTGGTCCCTGCTTTTAGAGAATCAGTGAAGTCAATAGTAATAATATTTTCTCTAAAATCAAGAACAGTCGCTATCAGTGAAGCGGAGTCCTTTTCAGTATATACTTGAGTAGTCGTTGCGAAAAATAATCCATCTATACTTTTAGGGTCAATTCCAATCAAACAATCTAATCCTGCTTCAACAGACATAGTGATTGTATCTTCATCTATATTAGCAACTGCCTTGCTCCCAGGTACAACAGGGAAATCCCAAGCTTTACTTATTAAATCCCGAGGAAGCACGTATTTGGGAAGGTAAGCTCCATAAGATTTAATTCCAATCATTTTAAAATATCAATTTTTTTAATAAAAGAAAACTGTATTAAAGAAATAATTAGATTTTTTCTTAATTTAAAACTTTTTAATTACTTTTTGAATTTTTAAAAAAAAAGTCTTTTTCTTGAGTTGGTAATCAATTAAAATAAAAATAAAATTATAAAAAAATGGAGAAAAACAACTAACTATGTTTTTCTTTTTTTGACAATTTTAATTTAGAATTATCTATGAGAAAATAACCAATATAACTCAAATGGATTGTTCCAAACAATATTACCGGAATATAAGCTATGACAATTCCCAAGCTAAAAGCTAATATTATATCAAAGACATGTAATATTGTGGGGATTATCCAAATTGGTTTATAGTCTTTATAAGATATAGTTTTTTCTTTTTTTCGAAATTTAAAAACCGTGATAATCGAGATCCCCGTGATAATTAAAAGCATTATTATTTCTGCAGTTCGGTTGAATAATCCAACAGTAGGTATGAAACATAAAGGTGAAAATAACATCATTTGATTTATTGGTGATATTATCAATAGGAAGGAGAATAATGGGGCTAAAATTGTATAAAGGAATCCAAATGATGGTTTTTTTTCATGTTTCTCAAAAATATACCTGCCAATTAATATAAATGTCGCGTAATAAAACATCATCATGAACCATCCGGAGTAATTAAAATAGGGGATTCCAAAAAACGGAAACTCATATCTGGGGGTCCAATTCCATCTTCCTTGGAAACCCACACCATTAATATATTGCAAATCAAAAACCGCTACTGGATCGATTGTAAGATCTTGTAGCATGCATAGAAATCCTACTATAATTGGGATTGCCCATTTTGGTAAATTTAACTGTTCAGCGAATAATAAAGCAGCATAAAATATCACAGCTTCAAAAAGTAATATTGAAAGTGGCACGACTCCAACCATTATTAATCTATCAAAAGAATAGTCATAAATACTAAGTAATACTCCAATATTTTCGTATAACCCGGAATAAAGAACAAAACCAAAAAGTTCCATCAAACGAAAAAATTGATTTTTTCCATCATTTCTTTTTAGAACATCATAGATGCAGAATAAAAATAGTCCAATAGATAATATTTCAGCAATTGCCCATGATAAAGGTGTTTTAAGCATTTCGAATATTTCTGGTCTAAATACTGATAGAGATTGATAAAAAGACATTATTTTGAAAATATTACATTTATTTAAAGCATTTATTTTTAATTTTATTTTGATACTTAAATTTCATATTTTTAGAATTCACCAAAAAATCAATAGATTTAATGAAATTATATTTAAGTACATAAATAATTTAAAGGTAAAATTGAATTTTATTGTAAATTTGAGTAAAATTATAAAAAAATCAAATTTTAATTATCATTATTTTCAAATTTTTTTTCTAAAACGATAAAAAGTGGTTTAAAGCCTAAACTTTTACCCATGACATGAATAAGTTTTTTAACAGAGGCAATATCATATCCTAAATTAATTCTTATCGAATAACACCCCCAAGATTTAAGAATGCTAGTTGCTTTTTCAGCTAAGACTTTTCCAACTCCCTTGCCAATATAATCAGGTTTAGTTGCCCAATTATCTAAATATCCAATATATCGTCCTATCGAATCCTTTTTTGCTTCGATGACGCCCATTCCAACAACTTCTCCACTGTCTTTATCTTCAGCAATTAAGGTGATTCGTTTAAGATTGGGCTTGAATTGGCGAAGTCCAGAAGACTCTCTCCAAATCTCTTCACTTAATCCGATATCATACTTATTCTGTAAATGTTTTAATATTTCCAACGTCTCTTCATAATCAGAAGTACGATAATTCCTAACAATTATATTGGTACTAACTTGTTCCGACATTTACATTCACTTTTTTTTTATCATTTAATAATTTTATGCTAACTTTTGATTTTATTTACTAAGGTGATATCAATTTTTCTCGATACCAATTTTTCACTGGTCTTATTATCAATGATAAATAATAAATATTCATTGATTCGAGGCAAAATAGGGGATGCAAATAAGATTTCTTCTTCTTGAAACCAATATTCAATTTCTTGGTTTAATACTTCTTTTTCAAAAAATTCTTCGAGATGATTAATAGTCACCATGATATTTTGCTTATCCTTTTGAGTATTATTCTTAATTAATATTTCCAATTCATTACTATCTTCAATAATATTAACATTTTCTATAATAAAAGGTGCTTCTATTGACAATTCTTCTGATTTCTTTGATGAATCGAAGAGTTGTATATCTGAAAACTCTGTTTTTCCATTGACAGGCTCAATATAAGAAACATTATATCCTTTTAAGGTCAAAAAAGAAATTGCTTTTTGTTTTTTTATCGAAAGATGATCTTGTTGCTTAATAGCATCATTGAAATAAGATTTAACATTATCACATATAAAATCATTTAATTGTTTTTTTAATTCGAGTCCTTTATTTATTTTTTCTTTAACTACTGGACTTTTTATTATCTCATCTTTCACATCTAAATATTCAATAATCTCATATAATTTATCATGATATTTTTCTTTCACTTTTTCAGAAATAATTCTAATTAGCTCATCACCGAAAATAACTAAATCATTTGGAAGGGATATGATAATAACTATTGTTTCAGGAGTCTCTACTTCTAATCCTGCACGTTTCTTTTTTCTTTTTGAAGTCGTTTGAATTTTTTTTCCAAAAAATGTATACCCCTTAAATTCCACATCAACATGATCTAATGAATCTTGTCCTTTTACATCAAAAAACCAAATAGGATGGTATTTGATGGGTCTCATGAATTTTTTACTATCTTTATATTCTTCCGTAGGGAAAATCAATATTGGTTGATGCCCTTTTGCTTCATCAAAATATAGCACATAGACATAACATAAATCTTCTATACAACTCGTGCCTTTTGAAGAACCCTTAATTAAATCCACCATTTTTTGAAAAACAGAAATCTTAATTCATGCTATAGTACATTAAAAAATTCAATATACTAAAATTTTAGCAAAACAATAACAATGAAGCGGGTATTAATTTGATCCTTTCTTCCCTTCTAAATTTATTAAAATTGTTATGAATTAGTATTTTAATTCCCTTTTTAATCATATTTTTATCACAAATAGTAAAAGTTAATCATTAGAAATCAATAGATATATCCTAGTTACTATTTCTTATATACATGTTATATTTATAACGCATTAAATATTAATCGATTTTTCCAATATCACGCTTCTTATCACCTGGATATCACTCTCTTTCACATATCATTTTCGCTCATTTTAATCCATGAAA
>Ga0315536_1001067_pt1 | contig 13924 bp, 14 predicted proteins | sample SalMarSW160230MG_FD_203093 | JGI IMG/M metagenome (GOLD analysis project Ga0315536, IMG submission 203093) | Salt marsh sediment microbial communities from the Plum Island Ecosystem LTER, Massachusetts, United States - Salt Marsh Sediment SW1602-30 ... | reverse complement strand
AATCTCATCGGTTGTGAAGTCTTCCATGAATTCAGAAGAGAAAATTACTAGATGTCTCATGGTTCCATCAGGATTATCAATGCGCATTTTAAGGGAATCACCCATATAGAAATCCTGCTGCACTTCAATGAGATATTCGGGGAACAATTCTTGAACATAATTCTTGATCTCGAATCGTTTCATAATAGACGCAACCGTATCAAAACTGACCCCGTGCTTCTCGGCAATTATCTCTACTAATTTCTCCTTGGCCTCGGCGCTGCTATCTTTTTTGAGACCCCTGTCCCACTCTTGCTCAAGGTGCTTTATAATGCTATTCAACCGTTCCATTGCAATCCTCCTTAAACGATCAGTTTAGCTCATGGTTAATCTTACTGACCATGACCTGAAGGTTGTCAGGATCGGCCTTTCTGGTTTGTGGTCTACCAAAACCATGCCGGCCAGGGACCCCTCACCTTAGTGCGCTCCCCTTCGGGAAGAGGAAACGGTATAACACTATGTTTCAGACAGCTCCCCAGAACGGGATTGTCCAGTTATTTCTCCTTCTCCGCAATCTTGGCCCAGGTGTCGCGCAGGGTGACGATGCGGTTGAAGACGAGTTTGTCTTTGGAGGAATCAACCGCATCCAGGCAGAAATAGCCGAGCCTTTCGAACTGGTATTTGCTCCCCGGTGCTGCCCCTGCCAGGCTCGGTTCAACCCGGCATGAGGTCAGGGTTTCCAACGAGTCCGGGTTCACGAATGCGGTAAAATCCGTGCCGGCCTTTTCAGCCGCAGCGCTCGGATTCGCCACTTGGAAGAGGCGGTCGTAGATGCGCATCTCGGCCTCTAAAGCGTGGGGGGCAGAGACCCAATGGATCGTGGCCTTGACCTTTCTGCCGTCCGGGGCATACCCCCCTCGCGTCTCTGGATCATAGGTGCAGTGTATCTCTATAATCTCCCCGGTCTTTTTGTCTTTGACGGCACGCTCGCATTTAATGAAATAGGCATTGCGCAGCCGCACCTCGCGACCGGGTGCCAGACGGAAGAACTTTTTCGGTGCCTCCTCCAAAAAATCATCCCGCTCAATATAGAGCTCGCGCGCGAAAGGCACTGTGCGTGACCCCATGGCGGGGTCTTGCGGGTGATTCGGCGCATTGAATTCCTCGGTCTTGTCCTCAGGGTAATTATCGATGATTACTTTAAGGGGGCGTAGTACGGCCATGGCGCGGGGGGCGTGTTCGTTTAAGTCGTCGCGCACGCAGTGTTCGAGCAGCTCCATATCCACCATGCTGTCCCGCTTGGCCACACCGATGCGCTCGCAGAACTCACGGATCGCCTGTGGTGTATAGCCGCGCCTGCGCATCCCCGCCAGGGAGGGCATCCGGGGATCTTCCCATCCGCTGACAAGACCTTTCCTCACCAATTCCGCCAACAGCCGCTTGCTCATGACCGTATGGCTGAGGTTGAGGCGGGAGAATTCGATCTGCTGGGGGTGGCACGGAGTCTTCAGCTCGTCGAGGATCCAGTCGTAGAGCGGACGATTGTTTTCGAACTCCAGCGTGCAGAGGGAGTGGGTGATCCCTTCGATAGCATCAGAGAGGCAGTGGGCGAAGTCGTACATGGGATAGATGCACCACCTATCCCCGGTGCGGTAGTGGGGGATCTGTTTGATGCGGTAGAGGACCGGGTCGCGCATATTCAAGTTGGGGGATGCCATATCGATCCGGGCGCGCAGGACATGGGCGCCGTCTGCGAACTCTCCCGCACGCATGCGTTCAAAGAGATCTAAACTCTCCTCGATTGGACGGTTACGATAGGGGCTCTCTTTTCCCGGTTGTGTAAGGGTACCGCGATACTCCCTGATTTCATCGGTACTCAAACTGCACACATAGGCCTTGCCGGCCTTGATGAGCTGTACGGCGTATTGGTAAAGCTGTTCGAAGTAGTCGGATGCGAAGAACTCCCGCCCTGCCCACGCAAACCCGAGCCAGCGCACGTCCGCCTTGATCGCATCCACGTATTCTAGGTCTTCGCCGCTGGGATCGGTATCATCGAACCGCACATTACACGTGCCCTTGTAGTCGGCGGCAATACCGAAGTTGAGGCAGATGGACTTGGCGTGGCCGATATGGAGATAGCCGTTCGGCTCCGGCGGAAAGCGGGTTGCGACCCGTCCGTCATGCTTGTTCACCTTCAGGTCTTCCGTGATGATGGCGCGGATGAAATCCGTTGAGGACGCCTTCTCTGTTTGCATAATCGATTCCTCAGCAGCTATCTTCCTAATGACGAGAACAGTAATAGCAAGAATACCACGAGAACAGGGCGATGTCCATCAGAAGGGGAAGACAGTGCGCCGCATATCGAGCAAGGTTTCTCCGCTTGACTTGTATGGGACATTTGATACAATACGTGCTATTGTTATCGGAGAGTTCAAGGTCCCATCGTCTAGTGGCCTAGGACATCGGCCTCTCACGCCGAAAACACGGGTTCGAGTCCCGTTGGGACCACCAGAAGAATTGCGAGGGGTTAGCATACAGGCTAACCCCGTTTCATTCGCATGAGACGGAGGGAGCAGCGCGATGGTATGGGCGGGGAGGATCAGGGTTCAGGCGCCTATTCGACGGGTATGGGACGCGCTCCTGGAACCGGAGACTTTGCAGGCCTGTATACCAGGTGCGGAGATAATCGAACGTCTCGATGAGAGACAGTATCATGTCATCATCAAGCAGAAGGTCGGCCCCCTTACCGCACGGTTTACAATGCAGGTAACGCTGACCACGGTTGAGGCCCCGACTCGTCTTGAATTGGAAGGTGAAGGGGCGGATATGGGGAAGGCCGGTCGTATCGTCCACAAGACCCGTATCGACCTCCGAGAAACCGCAGGGGGTGTCGTGGAGATCTCGTACCGGACCGATGCACGCATAGTAGGCAAGCTGGCCCTGTTTGGAAATAGGATCATGCAGGCCAAGGCAAAAAAGGTGGAGGCGGAGTTTACCGAGGCCCTGCAGGAACGACTGGGCAACAGGGCATAGCAGTCGTGCCGTCGATGTCCTGTTGTGAGCGGATTATTGCTTCCCGGGGTGTAATGGTCTATCTTATCATGAGTTCACGACTGAAGGAAGGAGGGGGCCATGCAGGAGATATCGTGGAATGAAGCCCTTGAATTGGGCTCCCCATACCCCTATACCCTTGCCACCACCGTGGGGAAAGACGGAAGGCCCAATATCATCGGTTTGGGGTGGTGGAGCATCGTCTCGTGGGAGCCCCCCATGATCGCCATCTCCGTGGGGCACGGACGGTACTCCCATGAATGTCTGGAGCACTGCGGGGAGTTCGTCCTTTGTTTTCCCGCTGAGGAGCAGAAGGAGGGGGCGTGGCTCTGCGGGACCACGTCAGGGAGAAAGGCGGATAAATTCTCCGAGGCCGGTTTTCAGCAGGTCCCCGCCAAGGTCGTCGCCCCTCCCATTATCGAGGGATCGACGGTGGCGTACGAATGCAAGGTCGCTACGAAAGTAGCCGCAGGTGACCATACCCTCTTCATCGGTGAGGTGGTGGCTATCCACGGCTCGCCTGAGCGGACCCGGCACCTCTACTCCGTTCACTACCGCAAGCTCGTGAGCATCGATTGCAAGGGCCACTGCAATTTTGAGCTGTGATCTATGGTGAGGTCTTCTTATAAGGGAGCATTTCCACAGTGAGGGAGGGACCGATGCTGCGCATGGAGATATCGGGCAGGGATGCATATACCATAGAATGTTTGGTCTTGGATATGAACGGGACCGTCGCCACCGATGGGAGGGTCTCCGGCAAGGTGAGGGATAAGATCAACCTCCTGGCCAAGCGGCTGAAGGTATATATCCTCACCGCCGATACCCGGGGCGATGCCGAGGCACGGTTGGATCGCACCACGGCAGAGCTGGTGAGACTCGATGCGGGTGATGAGGCCCCGCAGAAGGAGCGGTTTGTCAGGGAGATCGGCGCTGAGAAGACCATCGCCGTGGGGAACGGCTATAATGACCACCTGATGGTCAAGGAGGCGGCCCTCGGTATCGCGGTCATCGGCAGGGAGGGTGCGGCCGGGGAGACCATTGCCAACGCCGATGTGGTGGTCAATGAGATGATAGACGCCCTTGATCTCATCCTCAAACCCCTCAGGCACCAAGCGACCCTCAGAAAGTAAACTACAGGGGTCAATCCCGCCCCACAATATAGCTTTATGGAAGCGGGATGCCGCTGGCGGTAGGATTTGAGGGTTCAATCCCGCACCGCTTTAAATAAATTAGGGAATGCGGCCCCGCTCCACAGTACAAAATAGGGAATACGGGGTCCCGCAAGCGGGAGATGTGTCGCCCAGCGACACCCCATCAATAAAAATATCCGAATGTGTCACTTTGTGACATCCTGCTTTCCTTAAACTTAAAATTTAAGGAGCAGGGGTAGGGGGCCGCTAGCGGCAGGGTTCGGGTAAAAACCATTCAAACATATGGGACAAAAATCGAACTAAAGTCTTCGTCTAAAGACGAGAGTTTTCTCCTATTTCCCGAGGAAGACAATAATAGGCCCTCGTTTGATTTCGATCCTTTCTGTGTTATTATACGCGCATAATCTTCACCCGAGGAAATTGAATGCACTTTTTTCAGCACAAAGCAGGTATCTTGCACTGTGAAGAGACCTCGGTGGAAACGATAGCCCGCGAGGTGGGGACACCCTTCTATCTTTACAGCTACCGGACCCTGGTCCGCCACTATGAGGCCTTTGACGAGGCCTTCAAGGGGCTACCCCATCTGATCTGCTACTCGGCCAAGGCCAATTCCAATCTAGCCGTGCTTAGGACCTTTATCAACCTGGGTTCCGGGGTGGATGTCGTCTCAGGGGGCGAACTCTTCCGGGCCCTGCACGCCGGGGCCGATCCCGCCAGGATCGTCTATTCCGGGGTGGGAAAGGGGGAGGATGAGATCAAGTATGCCCTCCACGAGGGGATCTTGATGATCAATGTGGAGTCCTATCAAGAGATCCACCACATCAACGGCATCGCGGGCGCCATGGGGATCCAGGCACCGATCTCTTTAAGAGTAAACCCCGACATCGACCCGCAGACCCATCCGTACATCGCCACGGGGATGAGGCAGGCCAAGTTCGGCATCGCCATCGAACGGGCCGTGGAGTGGTATCGGGAGGCCAAGGAATTGCCGCATTTAACAATAAGAGGGGTGAGTTGCCATCTCGGCTCTCAGCTCACCGAGATAGGACCCTTTGTGGAGGCCCTCAAGCGGGTTAAGGAGCTGGTCCTCAGACTGGGTGATGAGGGGATAGAGCTGGAATATGTGGATCTCGGCGGGGGGTTGGGGATCACCTACCACCAAGAGGAACCCCCCCATCCACAGGAATATGCCCGGGCCATCATCGCAGAGGGGAAGACACTCCCCTGCACCTTCATCTTCGAACCGGGGAGGGTGATCGTGGGCAACGCGGGGATACTGGTCACGCGGGTCCTCTATACCAAAGAGGGTGACAAGAACTTCGTGGTCGTCGATGCGGCCATGAACGACCTCGTCCGACCTACCCTGTACGGGTCATATCAGGAGATTGTTTCGGTTAAGGAGAAGAAAGGGGATGAGATGGTGGCGGATATGGTGGGACCCATCTGCGAGAGCGGCGATTTTCTGGCCCGCGACAGGACGATGCCCCGCTTTGAGCCGGGAGATCTGGTGGCGGTGATGAGTGCGGGGGCCTACGGGTTTGTCATGTCCTCCAACTATAACTCCCGTCCTCGGGTTGCGGAGGTCCTGGTCAAGGATGACGCATTCCATGTGATCAGGGAGCGGGAGCAGTATACGGATCTCATTCGGGGGGAGCAAATTCCCCCGTTCTTGGAGGGATGATGAAGGAACACGTCGCATTCTATAAGATGACGGGCGGGGGAAACGATTTCATCCTCATCGACAACCGAGAGGGACAACTCGATGTCGATGCCCTGCGCCCCGCCGTACCCCAGCTCTGCCGCCGTAAGCTCTCCGTTGGGGCGGACGGCCTGATCCTCCTCGAACATTCGGCAAAGGCCCACTTTCGCTGGTACTTCTTTAACGCCGACGGCAGCGAGGCGGAGATGTGCGGCAATGGGGGACGGTGTGCCGCCCGGCTGGCCCACCTCTTGGGAATGGCCCCTGCCGATCTCTCTTTTGAGACCGCCGCTGGGCTCATCAGGGCCCAGGTGAAGGGGAGGGGGGTGAAGCTGACCCTTCCCCCTCCGTCCGATATCAGGCTGGGGATCGCCCTGCCGATCGGTGAGGAGGAGATCAGCGTAGATTTTATCAACACCGGGGTCCCCCATACGGTGATCTTTACCCCTGACCTCGAAGAAACCGATGTGGTCGGTTTGGGGAGAAAAATTCGCTTTCATGAGGCCTTCCAACCGGCGGGGACCAATGCGGACTTCATCCAGGTAACAGATAGCACTATCCGGATTCGCACCTATGAGCGGGGGGTGGAGGACGAGACCCTGGCCTGTGGCACCGGGGCAGTGGCCGCCGCCCTCATCGCCGGCTTACGGGGATTGACCACCTCACCTACCACGGTCATCCCCCGCAGTGGTGAGGCCTTGACTATCTATTACGAGAGGACAAACAAGATACAGGAGGTCTTTCTCGAAGGGGAGGTGAGAATGATCTATCACGGTTGGCTTGAGGAGGATGCACTATTGTGAAGGTCGTGGATACGATTCTCGATGCCGTGGGGGACACCCCCATGGTGCGTCTGAACAAGGTAACAGGGCACGCAATCTTCGCCAAGGCGGAGTTTCTTAACCCGGGCGGCAGCGTCAAGGACCGAGTGGCCAAATACCTCCTTGAAGAGGCGGAGCAGGAGGGGCGCCTGAAAAAGGGTTCCATCATCATGGAGCCGTCTTCGGGCAATACGGGCATCGGGATTACCTTGGTGGGTGTGCAAAAAGGATATCGGGTGATCATCGTCATGCCGGAGAACATGAGCGAAGAGCGCAAGAAGATCATCCGCGCCTTCGGAGGGGAACTGATCCTGACCCCTGCCGAGGGGGGGATCGACGGAGCGGTGCAAAAGACCATGGAGCTGGCTGCCAAGGATCCCGCCGTCTACGTCCCCCAGCAGTTCGAAAACCCCAAGAACCCGGAGATCCACTACCTCACCACCGGACCGGAGATATGGGAACAGATGGATGGCGAGATAGATTTCTTCGTGGCGGGGGTCGGCAGCGGAGGTACCCTGGGAGGGGTGGGTAAATATCTCAAGGAGCGCAAGCGGCAGATAAAACTCATCGCGGTGGAACCCCAGAACAGCGCCGCCCTGCTCGGCCACGAGCCGGGCCTCCATCAGATCCAGGGTATCGGCGACGGCTTTGTCCCCACGGTTCTGGACACCTCGCTCATCGACGGGGTGATCACAGTGAGCGATGAGGATGCCATCGAGACGACACGCCGTCTCGCCAAAGAAGAAGGGCTCCTCGTGGGGACCTCCTCCGGGGCCAATGTCTGGGCCGCCATCAAGGCGGCTGACCAGGGAGGGGGGAACATCGTCACCGTCCTGCCGGACAGGGCGGAGCGCTACTTCAGCACGAGCTTGATATAAGAAAAGTCCCGCTCTGCTGTATATAAATCAGCGGATGCGGCCCCGCTCCATAGCACAGAAGAAGAAATGCGGGGTCCCGCAAGCGGGAGATCTGTCGCCACGCGACAGAGGGTTCAAGGGTTTTACGAAAACTTTGAAATCCTAGCTTGAACTCAATTACTTCCCTCTCCACCAAGGGAGAGGGAAAGGGTGAGGGGGAGACATAGATATGATTAAAGCCATCGTAATGGGGGCGGCCGGACGCATGGGTCGCATGGTCGTAAACGCCATCCAGAGCTCCGAGGGGATAACCTGCACCGGGGCGGTGGAGGTCTCTGGCCACCCCGCAGTGGGGGGAGATGCAGGGTTGGTGGCCGGCCTGAGTGAACTCGGGGTAACCATTGCGGATGACCTGCAATCGGTGATCCAGCAGGGTGCAGTGGTCATAGACTTTACCGCGGCCGAGACCTCCCTGAAAAACATGGAAATAGCTGCCCAGCACCAAAAGCCCATGGTGGTGGGCAGCACCGGATTTTCCCCTGAGCAATTGGAGCAGGTCAAGAAGCTCACGAAAGCGTTCCCCTGTTGCCTTGCACCCAATATGAGTGTGGGAGTTAACCTGATGTTCCGGATTGTGGAGGAGATGGCGCGGACTTTAGGAAATGATTATGATGTGGAGATCGTCGAGGCCCACCATCGCATGAAAAAGGACGCCCCGAGCGGTACCGCCCTTCGACTCGGTGAGGTCGCAGCGCAAGGCCTGGGGAGGAACTGGGCGGAGGTCGGGGTCTACGGCAGGAAGGGCCTGATCGGTGAGCGCACCAACAAGGAGATCGGGATGCAGGTAATCAGGGCCGGGGACATCGTGGGGGAGCATACGGTGATCTTTGGGGGTATGGGTGAAAGGCTTGAGGTCACCCACCGCGCCCATACCAGGGACACCTTCGCCCGCGGGGCCGTCCGCGCCGCCAAGTGGATAGTAGAACAGAAACCAGGGCTTTATGATATGGGGGATGTCTTGGGGCTAAAGAACGGCTGATAAACCGTAGAAATCTAGATAAAGAAAAAAGTTTATATTCCTCGGCGTTGAGTGAGGGGGACAATGGAATTAATCATCCCAATCATCGTGCTGATAATAATTCTTGCAGCCTCCATCAAAGTTGCAAATGAATTTGAGAGGATCGTTGTGTTTCGACTTGGGCGTTATTTTAAAATCATGGGGCCAGGCTTGGTTCTGCTTATTCCCGGTGTTGACAAGGGTATAAAAGTAAATCTGAAAGAAAAGATCCCCGGCTGGCATACCTTGTCCTCAAAGGACTTGGAAGAACGGATTAAACAGTACGTATTATACGAGAGGAGAGTAAACCCATAACGACGGGCTGCATTGATGCCAAACCCATGAGAGACAGATAAACAATTCCTAGACAATTTCAATAGATAGATCGGGGAATTCTTTTTGAAACTCTTCGGTGAGGTTATTTAGGGTCGTTGAAAGAAGAAGAGAGGCCATGATTGTGCAGCAGCCGTGGGTTGAATTGATGGAATTCAGGAAAACGTACAACTTTTTATTTTTGGTACTGTAGCTGATCTTTTCTACCAGTCCTAATTGGGCTACAGAGAGTAGACTTTCTGGTTCCTTGACCTTGTCCAGAACCGATTCAATTTTTTTAGTCATTTCTACGTCCATATGTTAAAAATAAGTAAGCTTAACTGGCTTGTCAAGTTAAGGAGCGTGCGGGGTAGCCACCTGAATTATATGCATTATAATTGCGACATGACGGTTCAGGAAAAAACCCCTCTTGAGGATGGAGTGCCATGAAGCGGACCTTTAAAATCATCTGCTTGATGATGCTCGCATTTATCGTGTGCACGAGCGCCTTCGCACAGGAGCGATCGTGGGAGGAGCTGAACGCTCGATATAAAGAAATTCGCGAACAAGACGAGAAGGGTCTTAATTTTACTGCAATCTTTGATGCCATTGACATCGCGCAAGAAGCCTTAGAGGTGGCGGAAAGGGAGTTTGGACCCGATGATCCCAGAGTGGCGGAATCGCTCTATTACCTGGCTGAGGCATATAATATTGGAATAGATTATGCCCAAGCAGAACCGCTGTATAAGCGGGCGCTGACGGTCTATGAAAAGGCGAATCAGCGGGAGACCCTTGCGTATGCCAGGGTCCTGATAGGGCTGGGAATTCTTTATAGCTTGCAGGGCAAATACGGCGAGGGGCTCATCTATTATCAACAAGCCCTTGATACCATAGACAAGCTGCCGGAGCCGAATACCGTTGAGCTGGCACGCCTGTTGGACTATATGGCCTTGACTCTCGAGTTTGAGAAAGGTTTTGCCGCAGCCGAGCCGTATTACAAACGTTCCATAAAAGTTAAGGAAAAGGTTTACGGCGATGTCCATCCTGAGGTGGCGGAGGCTATAAGCGTCCTCGCATCGCAGTATCGCATCAATAAACAATTCGCTGAATCCCATCGCCTGTACAAAGAGGCGCTGGCCATCTACAAAAAACTATACGGCAAAAACGATCCTAAGGTGGCCGAATACCTGGAGACTGTCGGTTATTATCATTATGAACAACAAGAATATAGTCGTGCAGAATCGTATTACAAAGAGGCACTTAAGGTGTGGGAAAAGATATATGGACCGGACAAGGCGGAGTTATGTCCCCATCTCGTCAAACAGGGGCAATTGTATGAGGCATGGGGCCGGTATGACAAGGCAGAGGACTTTTATCGGAGAGAACTGGCCATCAAAGAGAAGGCCTTTGGTAAAGACGACCCCAAGCTTATACCATCCCTGAAGCGCCTCTTCACGTTTTATGATACCCGGAAGAACTTCCCGCAGGCCGAGCGCTATTACGGACGATTATTCGCCATACGTGAGCAGGAAATCGGAGCGGACACGATCGCATGGTATGAGCTCCTGCGCGATTACGCCGGATTTTTCGTGCGCTGGGGGCGATGGTCCAAGGCCGAAGGGCTTTATCGGCGTCTCCTCGCCTCGTATGAAGATTTTTCCGAAAAGAATTGGGCATTCGAGGCGTGGATTGCGGAAAGGCTCGCTGATCTCTGTGTGCTCCAGCGCAACAATGAAGAAGCCGAAGGCTTTTATTACTACGCCTTGTCTGCATGGGAAAAGGTCATCGTCCAAGAAAAAGAGAGTGATACGTTCGTCGAATTCTTGGAGGGTATGGCCATTTTTTTCAGGAGCGTTGGCAAGGGACAAGAGGCCGGACAGTTGGAACAGCGGGCAGAGGCAATTAGGGTCAGATTGCAACAAGAAAAAGAAAAGACACCCGGCTCCTAAAAGGTTCTCATCCCGCTTTTGGGAGATAAGCAGCAACCCCCTCGGTTATTGTTCCTTCCACCCTTATCAGGATGGTCTTGGCGCGGATAACATCAAGCCCATCTATTGCCCGGAGGGCCTGACGTATATTCCGCTCCATCGCCTCGTGGGTCATCATGACGATGGGGACCGCCCCCTTGATCATCCTCCCCTTCTGAATCACGGAGGCGATGCTGATATCATGCTCCCCCAGAATGCCTGAAATCTTGGAGAGGACACCGGGCCGGTCTAACGCGGTAAACCTGAGATAGTAAGGGGTTACTACCTCATCTATTGCCTTGATCACCCCTTCCTGGGATGATACGAGGGGATAGACGAAATCCCCGCCCTTGACGCCCTTGATGATGTCACGGCAGATATCCACCAGATCGCTTACCACCGCGCTGCCGGTGGGGAGCGCCCCCGCCCCCTGTCCGTAAAACATCGTGGCTCCTACGGCGTCCCCGGAGATGTAGATGGCATTATATACGCCCTCCACCTTCGAGAGGAGGTGATGGGCCGGGAGCATGGTGGGATGGACCCTCAACTCCACCTTCCCTGCATCCCCTTTCCCGATGGCCAAGAGCTTGATACGATAGCCGAATTCCGAGCTGTACTGGATGTCCAAGGGTGCGATGGCGGATATACCCTCCACATAGATATCGTTGAGGTCCACTCCGACGCCGAAGGCCAGGGCCGCCAGGATGGCGAGTTTGTGGGCGGCGTCGATCCCCTCCACATCGAGGGTCGGATCGGCCTCGGCATACCCCAATCGTTGGGCCTCCTTGAGGACTTCACGAAACCCCTTACCCTCTTGGCTCATCTTGGTCAAGATGTAGTTTGAGGTCCCGTTGAGTATCCCGAAGATGGAGTTGATCCGGTTGGCCACCAATCCCTCATGGAGGGAGCGGATGATGGGGATACCCCCGCCCACACTTGCCTCAAAACCGACCCGCACACCGTATTCCCGGGCGGCGGCAAAGATCTCGGCTCCGTGGAGGGCCAGGAGGGCCTTATTGGCCGTGACTACGTGCTTGCCCTGTTGTATGGCCTTCAGGATGAAGGTACGCGCCGGCTCGATACCCCCCATCAACTCCATGCAAACGGCGATCTCCGGGTCCGAGAGCACTGCCTCGGCGTCGGCGGTACAAATCTCCTTGGGCACCTGCACCCCCCGATCCCGCTCCAGGTCTATATCGGCGATCTTGTGCAGGCGTATCCGTCCCCCCAGGCGCCTCTCTATGAGGGGAGCATTTTCCTGGAGTATCCTTACCGCTCCGGCGCCCACGGTGCCGAAACCGATGAGCCCTATCTTGATCTCCTTCATTTCTGCAGCGCCTTTCGTATACCCCGGACGGCCTGTCTGATGCGGTGCTCATTTTCCACCAAGGCAAGCCGCACATAACCCTCTCCGCATTCGCCGAAGCCGATCCCCGGCGAGACGGCCACCTTGGCTTCCCTAAGGAGGAACTTGGAAAACTCCAGGGACCCCATCTTTTTAAGGGCAGGGGGGATCTCGGCCCACACGAACATGGTGGCCTTGGGTTTTTCCACTTCCCATCCCGCCCGGTTGAGGCCGTCAACCAGGATGTCCCTGCGCGATCGGTAGGTCTCGACGATCTCCCGCACGATCTTTTGTTTGGAGTTCAGGGCGATGATGGCCGCAATCTGGATGGGCTGAAACATCCCGTAGTCGAAGTAGCTCTTCAACCTGGTCAGGGCGTTGATCATCCTTTCGTTCCCGACGGCAAAGCCCACCCGCCACCCGGGCATGCTGTAGCTCTTGGAGAGGGTGAAGAATTCCACCGCTATCTCCTTTGCACCGGGGACCTGGAGGATGCTGGGCGCCTGGTACCCGTCGAAGACCAGATCGGCATAGGCCAGGTCGTGGACCACCAGGAGCTGGTTCTCCTCGGCGAACTGGATTACCTTTTCAAAAAAAGAGCGATCCACCACTTTGGTGGTGGGGTTGTGGGGGAAATTGATGATCAGCATCTTGGGCTTGGGCCAGGTGAGCTTGGTGGCGGCCTGCAGACGCTCGAAGAAGTCCTCATCCTCGGTCAAGGGGATGCTGCGCAGATCTCCCCCGGCGATGACCACACAGTAGCTGTGGATAGGGTAGGTGGGGTCGGGTACAAAGACCACGTCCCCGGGACCCAGGGTGGCCAGGGCGAGATGGGCGATGCCGTCCTTGGACCCGATGGTAGCAATGGCCTCGGTATCGGGATCGAGGTCCACGTCATAGTTGCGCCGGTACCAATCGGTGATGGCCAGCCGCAGCTTATAGATCCCCCTGGAGGCGGAATAGCGGTGGTTGCGAGGGTTGCGCACCGCCTCGACGAGCTTATCGACGATGTGTTGCGGGGTAGGGAGGTCCGGGTTCCCCATCCCCAGGTCGATGATATCCTCCCCCTTCCTGCGGGCCTCGATCTTCAGCGTATCTACCTGGGCGAAGACATAGGGCGGTAGCCGTTGTATGCGATGAAACTCCTCCATTCCTCCTCCCGTTGACAAGATAGCGTATCTTTCATTAGACTAAAGAAACGTAAGTCCTTAAAAATTATCACAAAACGATTGAGAGGGCAAGGAGTAAGTATGTTTGAGACCAGGATCTATTACGGAGACACCGATGCCGGAGGGGTGATCTATTACGCCAACTACCTCAGGTACTTTGAGAAGTCGTGGTACGAGTATCTGGCGGCCAGGGGACTTTCCCTGATGGACTGGGAAGAACAGGGGATTTACTTCATCATCAAGAGGGTGGAGGTGGACTACATCTCGCCAGCCAGGTACGGGGAGATCATACAGGTGCAGACTGACGTCGCCCACGTGACGAGGGCATCCTTCACCTTTCACCATCGTGTTATCGTAAAAGATACTGACAGACTTATCTGCGAAGGGGCAAATCAGATGGTCTGCATTACGGCGGGGGGCAAGCTGCGGAGGTTCCCCTCGGGGTTCCTCGAGAGGTTGCAAACTTGACAGGCAGTTTTGTTTTTCGTTATATTCAATTCGGCACATGCGGGTTTT
>Ga0315536_1001066_pt1 | contig 13936 bp, 13 predicted proteins | sample SalMarSW160230MG_FD_203093 | JGI IMG/M metagenome (GOLD analysis project Ga0315536, IMG submission 203093) | Salt marsh sediment microbial communities from the Plum Island Ecosystem LTER, Massachusetts, United States - Salt Marsh Sediment SW1602-30 ... | reverse complement strand
AACAATCGGCATGACACTCTTTTAATGCCTGTATGAATTTCGGTTCTTTAAGCCCCTCGGGCTGAAGAACCGGAAGGGCCATCTTCAATGCTTCCTCTTTCACCACGGACCCTGCCGGCTTCTGCCCCCGGCCTTTCGGACGGTCGGGCCGTGTGACAACACAGACAATTTCATGATTGCTGTTGTATAATGTACGCAATGTGGGAAGAGCGAATTCAGGTGTTCCCATGAAAACAAGACGCATGCTTCAAAATTACTCCGGTTTTTTATTGAGAAGCTGCGTCACAGATTGCCGGGCCAGTTCGACTTTCACATTGTCGGCTATTTTAACAATTAAAAGCCCTTCTTTTTCCTTGATGCCCGCAACGGTTCCGATAATGCCGCCGCTCGTTAATATCTTATCTCCTTTTTGCAGATTCTTGATCATTTCCTGCTGTTGTTTTTGGCGCTTCGCCTGGGGACGAAGGAGCAGGAAATACATCACGAATATAATGAGAAGAAGGGGTAAAAAACTTAAAAACGGATTTCCGCCTTTGGCTGCTCCGCCTCCAGCGGTTGCTCCTGCAAGTAAAAGTACATTGTACACTGAATCCTCCTTTTGTTATGAATGATTATTTTCAATATGATATTGATGGTAAAATGTTTTTCTCCATGTATCAAATGATTCGTTTAAAATAGCTTGTCTGGCCTTTCGAATTAGCTCAATGTAAAAATAAAGATTATGAATGGATGCCAGACGGAGGCCTAAAATTTCTTCTGCATGAAATAAATGTCTGAGATAGGCTCTTGAAAAATGCCGACAGGTATAACATGAACAACCCTCACTGATAGGAGAAAAATCCCGTTCATACTGGCGGTTCTTCACGACAAGCCGTCCCTGCCATGTAAAAACGGTTCCGTTCCTGCCGTTCCGGGTTGGAATCACACAATCAAACATGTCCACGCCTAAAGAAACAGCCTCAACAATATCTTCCGGTTTACCTACACCCATAAGATAACGCGGTTTATCCGCCGGAAGCAAATCCGTGCAAAACGCAGTCATTTCCGACATGACCGATTTCGGTTCACCGACAGCCAAGCCTCCGATGGCATATCCGTCGAGTTCCAGTTCGATCAGCCTTTCTGCACTAACCCTCCGAAGCGGTTCATACGTACTGCCCTGCACAATACCAAAAAGAGCCTGATTTTTCCCGTGCGGCGGTTCCGTTTCCCGATACCGGATCAGTGAACGTTCCGCCCAGTGAAGTGTCCGATTATTGGCTTTCAATGCATCCTCATACGAACAGGGATAGGAGGCGCATTCATCCAAAACCATCATGATATCTGTGCCCAGATTTCTTTGAATATCTACCACAATTTCAGGAGTAAACAGATGATACGATCCATCCAGATGAGATTGGAATTTAACTCCCTCATTGGTGATTTTCCGGAGCTCTGCGAGACTGAAAACCTGGAACCCTCCGCTGTCTGTCAATATGGGCAGAGACCAGCCTGTAAAACGATGCAGTCCGCCTGCTTCCCGGATAATGCCATCTCCAGGGCGAAGATAAAGATGATAGGTGTTCGCAAGGATAATCTGAGTTCCTATTGCCAACAAATCTTCCGGTGACAATGTCTTTACGGTTCCCTGGGTTCCCACCGGCATAAAGAAGGGTGTTTGAATCTTTCCATGCGGTGTGGATAAAACACCGGCTCTCGCTTTTGTCAAAGAACATGTTTTCTCAAGCTTAAATTGCATCGATTCAAATCAGTTTCTGAACGGCTTCCCGGACCGTATGGACACCGACCAGTTCAAGTCTTGTCTTGTTTCGCAACGCTTTCAAACCGATATCGGGCAGAACAAGTCTATTGAATCCAAGCCGTTCTACTTCTGCAATTCTTCTTTCGATTTGAGAAACACCGCGGACTTCGCCGGACAGGCCGACTTCTCCAACCATCGCAGTCTGCGGGTCGATTGGCCGGTCTTTGAGACTGGATGCAACGGCGACAGTGACCGCCAGATCCACAGCAGGTTCTGTGAGACGCAGCCCTCCGGCAGCATTGATAAATACATCCTGAGTCCCGAATTTCAGTCCGACACGTTTTTCGAGAACGGCCAAAAGCAGGGCGAGTCTCCGATGCTCGATCCCTGTGGATGTCCGCTGAGGCATACCGTAACTCGTGGGAGAAACCAGAGCCTGCACTTCAACCAAAAGCGGCCTCGTCCCTTCCAGACTGACCGTCACAACGGTTCCCGAAGCCTCTCCATGTCTTTGTGAAAGAAGATATTCCGAAGGCTGGGTAACTTCGATAATGCCTTTATCCGTCATCTCAAAAAGCCCGACTTCATTCGTCGATCCGAAGCGGTTCTTTACAGCACGAAGAAGGCGATACGCATGCTGCTCATCCCCTTCCAAAATCAGTAAGCCATCCACAAGGTGCTCAAGTACTCGCGGACCGGCAATACTGCCTTCTTTTGTGACGTGACCGACCAGAAAAACAGGAATTTGTTCTTCCTTGGCGACCACGCTCAATGTGTATCCGCAAATGCGCACCTGGCTTACATTGCCGGGCAGGCTTTCCATTTGAGATGCATATACCGTCTGGATTGAATCGACGACACAAAAATCCGGTTTCTCCTGTCTGAAAACGGATGCGATGGATTCGAGATCCGTCTCCGCCAAAAGACGCAATCTGTCGGAATGAATGGACAGTCTATCCGACCGTATTTTAATCTGTTGAAGCGATTCCTCGCCTGAAATGTAGAGTACATTTTTCCCCTGACTGGCGATGAGAGAACAAACCTGCAGTAAAAGAGTGGACTTTCCGATACCCGGCGCCCCGCCAACCAGAATGACAGAACCGACAACGATTCCGCCGCCGAGCACCCGGTCAAATTCTTCTGTCCCTGTTTTGATCCGGGCAAACTTCGGATCCTGAATTTCATCCAGCAAAACAGATTTCGGAACGACCTGTGATGTTCCTGCGCGTTGCCTGGAGACAGGCTGGATTTTTTCCTCAATGAATGCATTCCAGGCGCCGCATTCAGAACATTTTCCCATCCATTTCGGGGACGTGTATCCGCAGGACTGGCATACATATTTGGTTCGTTCTTTTTTCATTTTAAATAAATCACAAAATCCTATGGAAAATTCAAATATTCAATCCTAAAGGCTCAATGCCAAATACTCAATAACTTTTTTATCAACCTAAACTATTTCATCGAGCATTGAAAATTCAACATTTAGCATAGAACAAGTTAAAACATAATCCGACAATTTACTAATTGTTGCTTTATAATATAAAATGTTCAGTGTTCATTGCGCGATGCTCAATGTTCAACGGTTTTTTCGGTTGAAATATTTCATTGAGCATTGAAGATTTAACATTTAATATGCATAATTTATATATAACTCTTCATAAATGCTTTCACCATCGGGTGGTTACTCTTTCTCATTTTTGCTGGTGTATCCTCGAAAACGATCTGGCCTGAATGCAGCATCACAATCCTGTCTCCAACCTTCAACGCACTGTACATATCGTGTGTCACAACAATCGAAGTAATGCCCAGCTCTTTGCTGGTTTTAATAATCAAATCATTGATTGTATCGGCAACGATCGGATCGAGTCCCGTTGTGGGCTCATCGAACAGAACAAATTCTGGGTCCATGATGATTGCCCGAGCAAGACCGACCCGTTTTTTCATCCCTCCGGAAAGCTCGGACGGCATCTTGTCATTGATTCCGGAAAGGCCGACCACGGCCAGTTTTTTCTCTACACGTTTTTGAATTTCTTCAGCGGATAATTTGGTGTGCTCTTTTAGCGCCAATCCAATGTTCTCTTCAACGGTCATGGAATCGAAAAGCGCTGAATTCTGGAACAGCATTCCAAATTTTTCTCTGTAATGGAAAAGTTTTTTTCTGTTTAATGTGGTGATTTCCACATCGTCTACAAAGATATGGCCTCCATCGGGTTGAATTAAACCGATAATCGATTTAAGCAATACGGTTTTCCCGCAACCGCTCTGCCCGATGATGACCAGGGTTTCTCCCTTGTTTATACTCAAGTTGACATTCTTTAGTACAACTTTGTCATCAAAGTATTTTTTTAATTTTTCGATTCGAATCATAATTAAAAAAGAATCACTGCTAAAATGTAATCACTGATAAGAATAAACGCCGATGAAAAAACAAAAGCTTTAATTGTTGCATGCCCAACACCTTCCGCTCCACCTTCGGTTCGGAATCCGATTGAACATCCAACAAGGGCAGTTCCACCTCCAAAAAACAAAGCTTTTACGATACCGGAAAAAACATTATACACTAAAAAATAACGTTGAACACTGCTAAAAAAAGTCGTTGAGGAAACTCCCAGCAAAAGGAGCGCCACTACCCCTGCACCAATATGTGCAATCAGGTAAGAATAGATTACCAGAATAGGAAGCATGACCCACCCTGCAGTAAAACGCGGTGCAGCGAGATAATTGATCGGATCGATTGCCAGTGTCTCAAGGGCATCAATCTGTTCAGTCACACGCATCGTTCCCAGTTCCGCAGCAATAGATGCTCCGACACGGCCTGCAATGACCAGCCCTGTCAATACCGGAGACAATTCAATGAAAATCGCATAACTGACTGCTGCACCCAGAAAATCGTACGTAGACATTCCCGGTGCAAAACCTTCAAACTGATAGGCGGCCTGCCAGGAAGCAACTGCTCCCGTAAATATGCTGACTACGGAGACTAGCGGAAGAGAATTTACACCGATTTTCAGCATTTGCTTGAGCACCAGATGGCGATGCTGAAAAATATAAACTGTGCCGCGCAATATCCTGAAAAGCATAATCGCCATATAGCCCATTTCTCTGAAGAAAGAGATAATTCGATCTCCAATCCAGAAAAATGGAGCGTTAATCGTCACAGATACATCCCCCTGTCATGAATAAAAGCTTCAACTTTCCGAGGCACCCAGTATCGAATTGATTTTTGTCTATATACACGTTTCCGGATTTCTGTTGAAGAAATTTCCATTTTCGGGACAGAAACCCACTTCACCTTTTCCGAATATTTTTCTTTACTTCTTCCCTTTTCAAAACCCGGCCGTTCAATCACCAGTACTTCAATACTCGACAATATTTCTGCGGGATTTCTCCAATTCCTGATATCGTAAAGACTGTCGGAACCCATAATCAAAAAGAAAGATCCTCCTTTCCATGTTGCCGATTCCTGAAACCATTGAATTGTCTCAACAGTGTACGAGATCCCGCCACGCCGAATTTCAGTATCTGAAACATCAAAACGCGAGTTATTTTCAATCGCCAGTTTAATCATTTCAAGCCGCCTGTCAGGCGGGGAAATACGGTTACTGTCTTTATGCGGCGGTACTGCAGCAGGAATAAAAAAAATACGATCTAAATGAAAATCACTGGAAACGGTTTCGGCAATAATCAAATGGCCAACATGAATGGGATCAAATGTTCCTCCAAATAATCCGATCTTCATCTATTGATTCAATCCCTGATAATTAGCATTCTTTTTATTTAAACTGTCTTTTATACTGTTCAACTTCAATTTCGCTTTAAATACATACGGGCTTTGTGGATGTTTTGTCAGGAGAGCATTAAATGCTTCTTTTGCCTGTTCCCACTCCCCCATCCGTCTGTACGATTCCCCTTTCCAGTACAGCGCATCATCACTAAAGGGCGTGTCATAATATTTTTCAAGAACCGAATCAAAAGAAATGATTGCTGCGCGATAGTACCCCATTTTCCGATAGAGGTCTCCGGCTTTATATTCTTTTTTTGCCAATTTATCTCTGCATTCGGACAACATTTTCTCAACCTGTTCTCTTAATTTGGAGTCCGGATACTCTTCAAGAAACAACTGAAATTGTGTAATTGCTTTTTGCGTATAGTCCTGATCCAGTCCATAGACAGGTGCGAGCTTGTAATAACACATTCCGATTTTGAAAAATGCATCATCCACATATTCACTGCTTGGCAGACTTTTAATTAATTTTTGATATTCACCTACAGCCAAGATGTAATCTTTTAAATAATAATATGATTCACCCAAATAATATTGTGCTTTTCCTGTAATCCGGTGTCCCGGATTATTAAGAACGACGATTGAAAATTGCATCTTTGCATTGTAATAATCCCTGTGGTCAAAAAATTTCATGGCATAGTCAAACTGTTCTTCGGGAGTTAATCCCGACATACTGAATTTTTTCCCATAGCATCCGAATAAAGAAAAAATTAGCAACATGGATAAAATGAACGTCAAACCTGTTCCAAGACGATTGAATTTCATGGTGACTCCTAAATGCGTTACGAACTTCTGATTAAATAAAAAAGACAGGTCACAGCACCCATCACACCAAGCACAACTATCGGTTCAAACCAGCGGCGTAGTTTCTCTTCATCCGGAAGACTGGGTTTTCCAATCACAATGCTTCCCTCTTCAACATCGCCAAGATGAACGACCGGTACCTGATCTTCAATATGATCAGTCAAATCGCCCATATAAACAAATTGCCCCGTAGAGGAATGGAGTGCTCTTAAAGATAGTTTCAATTCAGCCATCCTCTGCACCTTCCCCTGTTTAAACAAAGTCCTCCCAACATATTTGTGGTACTTCACACCGACATCCCAAACATGCAGAGAAAGACCGAGTCCGTTCCTGGACGTATCACAGGAATAAAATATTTGAACCCCGGATTCCAAAAGAATCCGATAAAACCGATCTAAAACAAACCGTTCGACTTTACTATCTTCTTCATCATGGCCGATACAGACCGTATCTCCCTCACTTAATTCCAAACACTTTACTGCCTCTCGGGCAACACGATCAACGAGCGATGATAACAACTCTATATTCCGCGGGTAAAACTTTCCTTTCTGATCACAAAAAGAACACTGAAATAATGCGAGATTTAAAAAAACAATACATTGAATGATGATCAGCTTTTTCTTTGATACTTTCATATTGGTAAAGAGTTCCCTGCTTGTTATATCCTTATAATACAGGACAGTAAAAACCATCTCCCTGTCAATTGATCGTTTTGCTGCCACACCATTGCTGCATTCAATCCGAAAGTTGGATGAAAAAAGGAGCGTTCACCTGGTAAAATCGAATTCCAGTTCAAAATACCCATCCCGAATGAATAGGTATTCTCATTGTTCTCCCTGTCACGAAAATACCCACCTCTTAAAGCAATATGATTAAAAGGAATTATTTCAATACCCATATGAGGTTCACGTGTGATCCCTTTCCCTTCATCGCTCACATTCCGAACATCCAGCATCAAAGTCAACGGTTTCCAGGGTGAATATGAAATTCCGATATTCAGCGTTTCATCAGCGATTCTTTCCAGAACCATACGGTCATTTGCATATTCATTGGGCAAATCAAAATAGCACAGTCCGAAACTCATATTGGATCTTGGATGAAGAATGATACCATATCGATAGCCGAATTTAACCTCCTTCTTCTCGATATTTCTGAAAAATAATTCACCGGCCATTCCAATAGAAACACGTGGGGCCAATGCCAATGAAAATCCGAAACTTGCATTGGTCTGCCATTCATAAAACGACGCGTCCAATATGTCGCTCCGTGCCAGACTTTTTTCATTGTTCAATGTTTCCTCGCCCCAGAGAAATCCAACGTTGAGTTTTCCAAAAGAAATACCTCCACCCCGGACAATCCATCCGACTGGCGTTATCCAATCCGAATAGTTGCCCTGATTTTTGATAATTAAAAGCGAACCCAAAGGATTTAAAAACAAAGAGACCTGAGTTCTCTCCGAAATGGGAGCGATTGAGAAACCAGCTGGATTAAAATCAAGAGAAGCGAGGTCATCCTGTATTGATACAAAAGCGCCCCCCACACTCAAGGATCTCGCTCTAACGGTACTTAGTGTGACCATATGATTATTGCCACCCAATAGATAATGGGGAAACATAAAAACAACAATAGAAAATGTGATGTACATCCTTTTCATATTGCAGCCCATAAGGTGGTTACCAAAAAAAATCGAACCTGCTTAATGCCGGTGAAAATATCTGTTATAAACAGTTAAAAACAATAACAAACTGCTTACAATACCAATAAACCAGGGGAATAGAAAACCATATTTAGTGAAAAAGGTATCCTGTTTTTTTAACGAAATAAAAGAATTCACCACGGCCTCTTTATAGATATTCGATGCTTTGTGCATCCTCCCATAAGGATCGATGAAACACGAAATCCCCGTATTTGCACATCGCACAATCCAGACACGGTTTTCAATGGCACGAAAAATAGCAATGCGGGCGTGTTGAAACGGCCCGGATGTTTTTCCGAACCATCCATCATTGGTGATAATAATAAGAAATTGAGCCCCCTTCCTGATAAATTTTCTCACCAGATAGGGGAATACGGATTCATAACAAATCACGACAGAAAAACGAACCAACTTCTTTAATGATTTCGGCATAAATTGAAATACGACGATCGAATCACCAACAGCATAATTCCCGACACTTAAATCCAGAACCTTGTCAAGAAAATTGTACCAAACGGGTATTTGATCTGCCAGAGGCACACGTTCGCTGAAAGGAACGGGGTGAATCTTATGATATCTATCGACATTCCAATAATTTGGACGGATCAAAAATGCCGAATTGTATCTATTGAGTTTGTCTTTGTTTATCCACTCGAAATCCTGCGTGCCGGTCACCAGCGGCACATTCATTGAATCCACCTGTGATTTGATTTTTTGAAAATAAGCGATTCTGTATCGGATATAACAGGCAGTGGCCGTTTCGGGCCACACAATTAATTCCGGATTAGATTTAAACGCCTGCCGGGTTAATCTGTCATAAACAAAAAAATTGGAATCAAGAAAACCGGCATCCCATTTCTGATAAGGATCAATATTCCCCTGAATCAGAGAAACATTTATTTTGGGATCATTGTCCAACGGCCTGGTCAGCTTGAACTGCCCATACCCCAGAGGAACAATGACGCAAACGATAAGTAATAAAATCCATCTTTTAACAAGTTGCCTTTCTTTCAAATTAATGATAATAAAATAGAAAATAACATTCATGGATACAACCCAGAATGAAACCGCATAAGCGCCAAACAAATCTGCGAATTGAATCATTGTGAGATAATCGCTCTGCGTATATGCCATTAAATTCCACGGGAAACCCATTGATCCAACAGAGGAAATGATCTCAACCCCCGTCCAAACAAAAGGAGCCGCCCACAATGATTTTTCTCCCCAGTTTTGGAATAACCAGAATTGAACCAATGCAAAGAGACAAAAATAGGATGCAAAAATAATCAAGGCACCGAATAAACCACCTATGGTTGCCCAGCCGATCCAGTATAACGTGCCGCTTCCCCATATCAATCCAATTACATACCCTCCTGCAATTACAGTTGAGATTTTCTTTCCCTGTAAAAAAAAGAAAAAAGGGATTAGCACGATCAATGCGATAAATCCAAATGGAAGAGGAGGAAAAGCTAAAATTAAACCGATGCCCGTAATGAACATCAAAAAAATATCTTTCCGGCTCAAATTGTTTTGTCCATAGTATTATTCATGGGCCCTTTCTGAAATTCCAGATAATTCTGTAGAAGAAGAACTGATGCAATCAAATCCACTTTTCTTTTCCTGCGGCTTGGTTTTTCCTCAGCCTGACGTAGAATCCGTTTCGCCTGCATCGATGTGAATCTTTCGTCCCATAAAATCACAGGGATTGTGATACAGCGTTTCAATTCCGTTGCGAAATGTTCGACCCTTTTGACCGATTGCCCCTTTTCGCCTTTTAATGTCAGAGGCAAACCAATAATAATTTTTTCAATTTCAATCTGGTGAACCAGCGAGCCAATCTTTTCAACAACCTGACCAAACTCCAAACCTTCCCAGGTATCAAAAGGTTGTGCTGTTACGCCCAAGGGATCGCTGACAGCGACTCCAATGCGGCGCTGTCCATAATCCAGCGATAAAATACGTCCCACAGGATTTGTACTTATTCGAGGGGCTTTTTCAACACTTCTTTTAAAAGTTTGCCTGCCTTAAAATGAGTTTTTCGACGTGCGGGTACATAAATAATTTCTCCGGTTTTGGGATTTCTCGCTTTTGGTTTGGGTTTGGTTTTCTTAACTTCAAAAACACCAAAATCTCGGATTTCGATACGCACTTCATGACTTGCCTCGGCCATAAACTGCCTCAGAGCGGTAAAAACACCGTCCACGATTTTCTCGGTGATGTATATTCTTTCACCGACCAACTTTGCAGTCCTTTTTGCAACATCTTTCTTCGTGATGGTTTCCATTTTGCTCATCGATAACTCCTTTGGTTTGTGTTTTCCCTTTCATCCATGCAATTGTTCAATCGTTTTATCAATACCGCTTTCTCTCCCCACAGATAGCACTCCTCGAATACGATATAACATTTTAAGAATTCTCGTCAAATGCGAAAGATCCCTGACCTCCAAAATCATAAAAGCTGTAATGAGTGTGTTTTCCGTCCGCATGTCGATCGTCAGAATATTTGTTTCCATAGAAGACAGCAGTTCGCTCACATCTTTCAGGAAATCCTTCCGGCCTTCTGCTAAAATCCGGATTTGGACCATAAATGCCTTTTCACCATCGACATCCCAGGAAACATCAATTGTTTTTTCAGGCGTTTCCATTAATTTCAGAATATTCGTACAATCTCGCCTGTGTACAACAATACCGCGTCCCTTCGTGATAAAGCCGACAATTGGATCTCCCGGTACGGGATGACAGCACTGTGCAAAACGAATCAATAAATTATCCATCCCCTGTACACGAATGCCTCTGACAGCACCCCTGGCACGGGAAATGAATTTTTCAAATATCTTTTCTTTATTCTTAGGACCTGTCGAACCAACTTTTTCAGGAGCCAGTATCTCAATCACTTTTTGTACTGGCAGATCTCCCTGTCCCAGTTCAGCATAGACTTGCTCCATTTTAGATTTCTGCATCTGATCGACAAGCTGCCTGAGCTGCTCTTTGGTGGTCCGGATACGGTACCGTTTGAGGCTCTTTGTAAATATTTCTTCCCCCAACTTCACTGCTTCCTGATATCTGGCCTCTTTCAGCCAGCGTTTGATCCTTGCTTTTGCTTTGGATGTCTTGACAAAGGTGATCCAGTCCTTATTCGGCCGTTGATTGGATGAAGTAATGACCTCGACAGAATCTCCGCTTTTCAGTTTCGTATTCAAGGGAACGATACGTCCGTTCACTTTGGCACCGATACATTGCAGACCGATATCGGTATGTACTGAAAACGCAAAATCAACCGGCGTGGAACCGGCGGGCAATTTGAATAAATCCCCTTTAGGTGTAAAAATAAAAACCTCGGACTGAAACAGATCGGTTTTCAAGACTTCCAGATATTCTTCGGGATCGAGCGTATCTTTCTGCCAGTCAATCATTTCGCGGAGCCACGCGCTGTACTGATCCAGCTCGTCGTCGGATTGACCACCCTCCTTATATTTCCAATGGGCTGCGATACCGATTTCTGCGATACGATGCATTTCCTCTGTCCGAAATTGGATTTCAATCATCTTGCCATCCGGGCCGATGACAGTGGTGTGCAATGATTGATACATATTCAACTTGGGAGTGGCAATGTAATCTTTGAAGCGATCCTGAACCGGAGTAAATATGGTATGAACCACACCGAGAGCAAAATAACATTCATCGACTTTTTCCACAACAATCCGGATGGCCAGCAAATCATAGATCTCTTCTAGAGGTCTGTTTCTCTCACTCATTTTTCTGTAAATGGAATACAGAGATTTAGCCCTTCCAGCAACCTTCGCGCGAATTCCGTTTTTTAAAAGTTCTTTTTGTATCGGTTCGGTCACTCGGTTGATATAGTGTTCCCGCGCTTCCCGTCTGTCGGATATTTGTTGAACAAGATCATAGTAGGCTTTTGGTTCAAGAAATTTAAGTGATAAGTCCTCGAGTTCCCATTTGATGCGTGCAATTCCAAAACGGTGTGCAAGAGGCGCATATACTTCCCGTGTTTCAATGGCAATGCGTTTCGCCTTTTGCGGCGGCAGGAATTCGAGAGTGCGCATATTGTGAAGACGATCCGCGAACTTGATCATAATCACCCTTAGATCCTGAGCCATGGAAAAAATCATTTTTCTGAAATTCTCAGCCTGTTTTTCCGCCTGACTGCGAAATTTCAATTCACTGATTTTCGTCACACCATCGACAAGCTGGGCGACTTCACCGCCGAATCGTTCACGAACTTTATCGACCGTGATTCCGGTATCTTCAACTACATCATGAATCAATCCCGATACTATCGTAACCACATCCATACGAAGATCCGTGAGTATCTTCGCCGTTTCCAGACAATGTTCGATGTAAGGCGCACCGGATTTGCGCAATTGATGTTTGTGTACATTATACGCAAACTGATACGCATCTTTGAGAAGTGTCAAATCCGGATTTTTGATATAGATTTGAATTTCCTTTAGAATCCGGTCAAAAACGCGTCTGTACTGGCTCCGAACTTTCGGCTGAAGTACGTATTCTTCCTGTTTTTGAGCAGTCCGCTTTTCACGAACAGATTTTTTGGGTTCTTCTTTTATAATAATATCTGTCATAATGATCTAAAATGGCACACCGGCGGGTTCTTGCTCAAAGGCCGGATTTTCAAAACGGGCCCATTTTTTTACAAAATTGAGGTGAATCGTACCCACCGGACCGTTTCTCTGTTTGCCGATAATCACTTCCGCTTTTCCCTCCATCGAATCTCCCTGATCACTCCTCTTGATTCCATAAAACTCAGGGCGATATATAAACAGAACGACATCGGCATCCTGTTCGATTGCTCCTGATTCTCTTAAATCTGAAAGCATCGGTCTTTTTTCACCGCCTCGGGCTTCAACGGCGCGGGACAACTGGGAAAGAGCAACCACGGGAATATCGAGTTCTTTTGCCAGCCCTTTCAAAGACCGGGAAATCATCGAGATTTCATGCTGTCTGCTTTCGGCCTTTCTAGGCCCTTCCATGAGCTGCATATAGTCAATGATGATGAGGCCAACATCCTTTTCTTTCTTCAAACGCCGGGCTTTGGCTCGCAACTCCAGAACTCCCATGCCAGGCGTATCATCGATATAGATAGGCGCCTCTGTCAGGACACCCACACACATGCTGAGTTTCTGCCATTCATCATCAGCCAATCGACCGGTTCGAACACCATGGGCATCGACGCGGGCTTCGGCGCATAGTAACCGAAGCGCCAATTGCCGTTTCGACATTTCAAGACTAAATATACCAACGGGTTTCTTTTCATCGACAGCCATGTTCCGTGCAATATTGAGACTGAAAGCTGTTTTTCCCATTGAAGGCCGGCCGGCTACGATGATTAATTCTCCATCCTGAAATCCGGATGTATATTCATCCAGTTTCGAATAGCCGGTAGGAACTCCGGTTACTGTGCCTTTTCGCTCGTGAAATTTCTCGATAGTTTCAAACGCTTCATGCATCACAGGCGAAATATGCTGGAATGTTCTGCGCAGCCTTTTTTCCGAAAGACCGAAAATGCGCTGCTCTGACCGGTCGATAATGTGAAATACATCTTCCTGGGCATCGTAACAGTCCTTGGCTATTCCAGCGGCTTCTTCAATCAGTTTTCGTAATAAATATTTTTCCTGAACAATCCTCGCGTGATGTTCGACATTTGCAGATGAAGCAACTGTTTCGGCCAGTGTTGTGAGATAATAGGTGCCGCCTAACTCTTCAAGAAGATTCTGCCGTTTGAGTTCCTCGGACAATGTAATCAGATCCACCGGATCGTTTTTCTCGAACAAGAGAGTCGCCGCGGAAAATATTTTCTGATGGGCAGTGCGGTAAAAACTTGAGGAGGTCAATATTTCGACGATCTTCCCGATGCATTCATTATCGATCAGCAT
>Ga0315536_1001065_pt1 | contig 13936 bp, 18 predicted proteins | sample SalMarSW160230MG_FD_203093 | JGI IMG/M metagenome (GOLD analysis project Ga0315536, IMG submission 203093) | Salt marsh sediment microbial communities from the Plum Island Ecosystem LTER, Massachusetts, United States - Salt Marsh Sediment SW1602-30 ... | reverse complement strand
TCCCTCTAACCGTAGTTTTTCCGCTACTATATATACGAGGGTACCCGTAGTAAGAAGCATCAGCGCAAGGTCTTTGCTTAAAGCGGCGAACAATGGTACCAGGGCAATAAGAAAATGCAATAATTTTCTTATCACTTCTCCCCGGATATATTTAATAGCCACGATATCTTTTTTTCTTGCTGCAACTGCTTCAATAAACTTATCCATACTTATATAATACATGCAAGTACTGTGCCGTAATAGGTAAAATATTTAAGAAAATAATTATATGTCTTATAAGGAATTAGACGACGTTACTTCAGGAATTTATTTATACGAAGGATTTTGTCTGATATATAATACACTCACATTCAAAATATTATATACTGTTCATTTGTTTAGGTTACGGATTACACGAGGCAGGACTTAACCTCACTTGTAGTATACCACAGAATCGGTTTCATTTCAATTTATTTTACATGGAAATTATGTCTTGAAATTATGCATTGACATGGCGGGGCAAACTTGGTACGGTATGTTTATAGACGGGCGATTAACTCAGCGGGAGAGTGCTACCTTCACACGGTAGAAGTCAACAGTTCAAATCTGTTATCGCCCATTTTTTTTGCCTTAACGATATTTTTTGTATTGCTTTCAATCATTCCTTCAAGCTTCCGAAAGAAATACCTGAAATCAGGAATCTCTGTAAAAAGGTGAACATAACAATAATCGGAAAAATTGATAAACCCACCGCCAGATAAATCGCTCCGAAATCTCTGGCATACAGAGAAGAGCTTAACTGGGCAATCATGAGTGGCAGGGTATAGTTGTCCTTCGAAGAAAGTATTATTAATGGTCCTAAAAAATCATTCCAGCTGAACACAAATCCGAAAATAGCCATGGTTGCCATACCCGGCGACATGATAGGCAAGGCTATCCTATGGAAAATGGTGAGATTATGTGCTCCGTCGATACGCGCCGCCTCTATGATATATTCCGGCAGTACCGATTTTGTGTACTGTTGTAAGAAATAAACAGTGTATGCCACCGCCCCCGCAGGGAGAATCAGGGCCAGCAGGCTGTCCAGCAAATTCATCTTCTGAATAAGCTCGTAGAAACCGACCAGTCCCAGTTGCACGGGGATCATGATGGAGGCCATAATAACACCGAAGAACAGTTTCTTGAACGGAAATCTGAAAAACACAAAGCCGTACGCTGTCAAAGACGCGATATAAATATGGAGAACCGTGGCTAAGACGGCAACAATAGTGCTGTTGGCAAATCCCATGAAAAAATTGATGTTGGCAGTGATAATGAGGATTGTCTTCATGTTTCCGATGGTATTTGAACCAGGAATGAGGGTTATGCCTGTATTAATCGCTTGAGTTGTTCTGCTCCCGTTTATTATCATAATATAAAAGGGAATTAAACATCCTATGGACAGTACGATAAGAAATAAATATAAAGAAGTTCTACTCAACTGTAATTTCAGTTTTACCGTACTAATTTCCATTATACTTCTCCTTTTGAAACCCTGGTAATCATTTTCAAATAGATAATTGAAAATATTGCGATGAGTACAAACAGCATATAGGAAACAGCAGCCGCGTACCCGAAATTCGGTTGGCTTAAACCAAACGCATTTGCGTACATATAATTGACTATTGTTGTCAATGCCTTCCTTGTCTCGCCACCCATTTGGCCCCCCAGAGTTCCTCGTAAGAAGATAAAGGGTATGTCGAATATCTGCATCCCTCCTATGAGTGAAGTGATTATTACAAAAGTAAACACCGGCTTGAGTAAGGGAAGTGTTATTTTAAAAAAGGTCTGTGTGGCGGAAGCGCCGTCAAGATCAGCGGCTTCATAGTAGGTCTTGGGGATACCCTGCATGCCCGCCATTAAAAGTATCATGGTAACACCGAACCACTTCCATGTTTGTATTATTGAGATCACGAACTGCGCTTTGACGGAATCCGTAAGCATATTGAATTCAGGCGGGTACATTCCTCCGGGAAAAGTCGATGCCGGTCCGTGAAGAATCTGGTTGATCACACCATGCTGCCAATCCAGCAATACCAAGGCCAGGATGCCTACCGATGCTGCGGTAACCAGATTGGGAAAATAGAAGATGGCCCTGAAAAACCCCACTCCCCTCATTCGCAGGCGCGTGTTGGTGAAGATTACGCCTAAAAACAACGAGATTACCAGCTGTATCGCAATATTGGGCAGCCATATCCTCCATGTGTTGATAAAAGCCATCCAAAATTCGCCGGGGATATCCATTTTATCCGCTCCGGCCAATCGTGCTCCGAGTTCCGTAAAAATCCTTGCATAATGGTGAAACCCGATAAACTCAGGCTCCGCGAATCCGTCCCATTTAGTGAGACTCAAGAAAAATGTGTATAAAACAGGATAGAGATGAAACGTCATATAAAAAATAAAAAAAGGGAGAATAAAGAACAGTCCTGTATAATTTTTTTTATGCTTCATAACTACTGTCTCCATGCGACTATTTTCCATAATTGTCGTAAAATCGTCCCTTTAAATCCACAAAAACCTCCCATTCACCCTGGTTTTGTACGGTTTCCAGTAGTTCTTGCGTTACTTTTTTATCTGCCTCTCTTAGATATAGATTGTATTTCATAATAATTTTTGCGGAAAATGGTATGGAGCTATTGGGTTCAGTAAAATCTTTCATGCCTTTAATTTCAGTTAACATGTCGTTTAATCGTTCCAACCGCGCTTTCAGTGCGTTTATTACTTTTTCTCTATCCAAATTCCACAATAGATATGCGGCAATCTCAAAATTTGTGACATCCTTTTCAATACTCTGCAGGAACTGAAAAAGAGACTCTGCACTCTGTTTCTTTCCGGATTCAGAAAGTGTATATATCGTTTTTTGCGGCATATTCCCGTTTTTTGTTATGGTTCCGGTAATAAGCCCCTTTTTCAACATCTTCTTAATTGTAGGGTAAATTGAGGGCAGCGCCATAGGAAACCACTTGCTTATATTGGATCGCTTTAATATTTTTGTAATCCCGTAAGGATTAAGCGGACGTTGAGCGATAAGACCGCATATCAACATTGACAACTTGGCTAGCATTATGAAAACCTCACTTTCAGACTTTCGCCTTATTGGAAATCGTTGACATCAAGCTTGGGAAAATTCCCTAACTAAATATTCTACAAAATAATACTAAATTAGTATAGTACTATACTAATTTAGTATCCAATAAGAGTCAAGGCTTTTTTCTGCAATTTATGTGTTTTTAGGAATTACTTATGCGGACGTATCCTTCCGCAAATGTCAGAACAATTGAGTATGTTATTCTTTTGGATATGGTTCACGAATGAATGTGGTGTCCGGCAATAGTTCAATTACTTCTTGTAATCATTCATTGCAACGGGGGCTGCTCCTTAACCGAGCATATCGGAGCATAGTTTTTATAAATCATGACCAGGTACTATAGTTATGTGGAATTCCGCTTAAGTTTTCCATCATGTTCTATAAAATTTTCGCAGGCCATTCAGGTGGCCCGCCTGGATCGGGTCCGGAAAATGGCTGCATAGTACACAAGTTGATAATTTGTAACAACAGCTTAGAATATTATTAAAGGTATTAAGGGGTTTTTATGAAAGAAAAAGTATTTTTAGGGCTTATCATAGTATTTTTATTAAGTTGTTCCGAGCAGAACAAAGAAGAAACAATAACAACTATTTTGGAGGAATCTAAACCACAAAAGACAGAAAAAGCGAGTACTATTACGGAGCCTCTCGGTATTTGGAAATGGAATATCATTAATGCCGAAGTTATTTTAAAGAAAAATGAAAAAAATATTTGTCATTATGTTTTGCTTTTTTAGTGTATTCGGTTTTTGTGATTTTATTGCAATAACAGAAGGTGGTAGGAAAGTATTATTAAAAGACAATGGGACATGGCAGTACATAGATGATAAAGCTGATATTGAAAAAATAAAAAGTCAAATTGAAATCACAGTAATTCAAGCTGGGATAATCACTGATTATGATGATAATCAACTTCCTGCTTTTCAACTAAAAATTAAGAATAATTCTGATATAACCATTTATAGAATGTCAGTAATTGTATACTTTATAGATAAAAATGGAAAAATATTTTTTGAAAAAGAATTTTATCCTGTATTAGGTGGGACATATAATATAGATAGGGTAAAAGAATTAAAACCGAATTACTCTTTTCTATATCCTGAAACTGGCAAGGTAATGACAGTAAGTGAGATAGATCTAAATGAATGGGATAAAGGGAAAATTAAAGTAAAGGTTAATGAAGTTAAAATTGATAAACCTGACTAAGCAATATTTGTTCCTTTTTAAATGTATAACACAACCGGGCCTTAAATAACATCCCCAAAACCATCTGCTATAACCTCAGCGCGTACTCATCCGCCTTCACTCAGCCAGCAGCTTTTTGATTTTATTGATGATTTTAGTGTTCTTTTCCCTGATTTTCACGCTGCCCAGAATGACTTTCCCGGTGATGACAATCTCCGGAGTGGTCGCGCCCGGCTCCTTGTCGGTTGAGTCCCTGATTTCCGACATCACGTTGCGGATGTCAGTTGTCACGGCGTATTCGGGGGGAACAAATATTTTGGTTTCACCCAGCACGGTTTTAAGCTCAACATAATACCTGCCGGGCTCAAGGACGGTTTTGGAATAATCGAGGATCTGTTCACCCAAAATTACCTTGGCATTGATGGATTTGCGCTGCAGCTGTTTGCCCCGCAGTACATTCTTGGAAAGTACGGTGAGATATTTCTTTTCGCTTTTTTGGGCGCCGGCGATCGCCGTGTCCGCGTAATCCTCCGCCCTTACGGGGTCCAACAAATCGCGCGGCAGGTCAGCAAGGTAACCGCTGATCTCTCCGTTCGACTGGGCCTCCTGTACCAGGTGCAGGCGTTTTTCCAGCTCATCCATGGTGATAAGATCGCGGGCAAACGCCTCGGCCAACGCGTTTTCGGCGATTTCGATCTGCCGGGGCAGGGGTTTGTTGTTGGGAATTAATAAAGCCATTGCTCCCTCAGGTAAGAATGGTAAAACAGGGAGCGGTATTAATCAAGGGGAGAAAATATTTTAAACCAGCAACACCAAAACCATGTTTCAGACGTCGATATATATTGAAGAGTATGAGTGATACGCGTTACCCGAAACATATTGAGGCCCGGCAAATGTTGGAGCGGGCGTACAAAAGCGAAAAACCGCGACTCTTGGCACGCATGCGCGCGGCCGGCCGTACATTGGAAGAGGCCGAGGATCTGGTGCATGACGTTTATGCCGAAACCCTGGCCCGCCTGCCTCTGGTTGCAGGTATCCGCAACCTCCCGGCCTGGATCAACTCGCTTTTCAGGCGCAGGCTTATTGATGCCTGGCGCCATGAGCAGGTACGGACAGCATCGGGAGAAACCGATGTGGCTGAAGAGACCTTGCGGGAAATCATTACCGGGGCCGGTCTTGATCCATTGAACGGTTTTGTCAGGGACAGCCTGGTGGACGCCCTGAACGACGCCCTGCGCGCGCTGCCCGCAAAACAGCGCCGGGTGGTGGAGGCGCAGGTGTTCGGCGGCCTTACCTTCCGGGAGATTGCGGAGAGCACAGGGGAGAGTATTGATACCCTGACGGCCCGCAAGCGTTACGCGTTACGCAACCTTTCCCGTGCCCTGCGGCACTGGATAGACGAATAAGCGGCCCGTGCGGCAGGTGCCGCCGGGACCGCCGGAGATACCGGGACATAACCCGGAGGAGGTATAATATGTCTGTACAAAAGAAATCCCGTAAATGCGGTAATGGAAAGGGCTTTGACGCCTGGTGGGAAGACCGGAGCCTTGGAGAGAAGATATTTGTGGGAATTGGGTTCGGTATTCTTGGTGTCGGATTTCTTGCCCTGTTGGGCCTGGTTACGATGTCGCTTTGGAACTGGCTGATGCCGGACATCTTCGGCCTGAAACACATAAACTACTGGCAGACGTGGGGCCTGTTGATCCTGAGTTTCATTCTGTTAAAAAGCTGGGGGGGAGGCGGGGAGAGCCGCCGTACCGACAGGAAACGCCGGCGTGAGCTGCGCCGCTACCTGCGGGAGGAACAGCCCGCGGAGGACAGCTTACACACGGAATCCCCGGAAACCTGAAACACCGCCCGCAGCGGCAGGCCCAGGCCGGCCTGCCGCCGCGACTCGCGGGCATGCAAAATAACCGAAACGAATATTTTTATTAGTAGAGGAATAAATAATGAAGACAATAATAAAAACCGGGAGACCGGATGACAGGATGATGAAACTTTCCATGTTATGGATTTTCGCCATGCTTAACTATATTTACGCGGATGTGACCTCATTGATGGATCCCAAGGGGTTAAAACAAGTCTTGACGGGATACGTCGGGTCTTTGCAAATTACGGACGGATTTTTACTCGGGGCCGCCATACTGATGGAAACAGCGATCGCCATGGTGCTCTTATGCCGGATACTGCCGTATAGCGTTAACCGCTGGGCGAACATCATCGTGGGAATAGTACATACCGCCGCTGTTCTGGCATCAATGCTGTTGGGAAGCACGCCGCCGGCGTATTATATCTTTTTTGCGGTAATAGAAATCGGCTGTACCCTGTTTATCGTCGGGTATGCATGGCTGTGGCCCCGACAGGCCAAAGCGAATGGTAACGCTGGTTGAGGTGGGGAGAAGAAAGGGGAAGCAGAATGATTTCACAGAAAAAACAGGCACGGCTGGCCGGGGTGATTTATCTTATTCTTGCCGTTGTGAGCGCCTTTTCCATCATGATTGTTCCCTCCCTTATTATCATGCCCGGCGACGCGGCGGCAACCATGCGAAACATCGTCTTCAATGAATGGCTGTTTCGTCTTGGTATCGTCGGTGACCTCTTGAGCCAGGTCACATTCCTGGTTCTTGCGCTGGCGCTTTACCGCCTGTTCAGGGAAGTGGACAAAACACAGGCCATACTGATGGTGGCCATGGTTGCGGTCGCGGTCGCCATGGCCTTTTTCAATATGTTAAACCATGTCGTATTGCTGCTGCTTGCGGGCGGGGGAGGCTTCTTACAGGGGTTCCAGCCGGAGCAGCTGCGTTCCCTGGTCGCGGTTTCCCTCAATTTACACGAATATGCCATAGCCGGTGAAGGGCTTTACTGGGGCCTGTGGCTGCTTCCCTTCGGCTGGTTGGTCTTCAAGTCCGGTTTTATCCCGAAGACTTTCGGCGTCCTGCTGCTGATAAACGGTGTCGCGTATGTGATTGACAGTCTTATCTATCTCATGTCGCCGGCGGTAAACCAGGCGATCGCCCCGTTTCTATCGGTACCGCTGGCGATCGGGGAGTTTTCGATTATTTTATGGTTGTTGATCATCGGTGCCCGACCGGCGAAACCTGTGGTTGAAGGAAGACAATAATGGAAGCGGTTGTCTATGAAGAATACGGGCCGCGTTCAGTTTGATCTCCTAATTATAAATTTGACTGCGCCTTTCAAGTATACTATGGTTTTATTGAAAGGAGTAAAAAAATGATCCTGAAAAGTAAGTTTATTGTTTGTTTTTCCCTCATATGCTTATGTGTTCTGAGCATTATGCCGGGCGGCGCGGGCGGTCCCGCGGCCGAGGAAAATACCGTTTTGGGGTTTGGATTTTTAAAACGAATACCCGGACTATGGCACGGTCCCGTTTTTTCTTCTACACCGGCGGGCAGCTTTCCGATGTGGTACGTGGATTTCCGGCCGGTTTCGCCCTCACAGGTGTCACAATACACGTTACTTGATCCGGACACCCAAAACAATATCAGCTTTTTTATCGTCAAACACGATAACAGGTTGAAGGTGGCCATGCGAACCTACGGCGTTTTTCGGCACAAGGGCTGTGTTACCTACGAGGTGATCGTCAAAGCGGATGAGGCCAAAGGCTCTTATCGCTTTGCCGATTTTCAATCCGGTGACGAGCGGGCGTATACCGAGTTTAGCTTTAACAATAATGAACTGTTGATGGAAGTGTATACAAACAAGTTCAACAAGGTGAAACCGCTGCAGCTTCATTCACGCTGGAAGGCCATATTGAGTGACCGCAGCTCGGCCCAGGCAGCCATTACGCATTTTCATTATCCGCAGCCGCTTATGGTAAAAGACTTTTCCAAGGCCTTTACGGGAATGCATGAAAGCATCTACTTCGATCTGGACAAGGACCCTTATAATTCCGCTGCACAACCAGCCGTGGGTACGGTGACGGTCAATATTTCCATTGATAAAAAGTTGAAGGTGGAAAAAAGCCACGAACTGTTTCTGATGCTCACCACCCGCTCCCTATTCGAGGGATATACGTACAAGAAGGAAAATCTGAAATATATCTCCAAGTGTATCTTCCTCCCCATCGGCACAAAAAGTTTTACCTTCAACAATATCCATCCCGGTACCTACTATTTGTATTCGTATGATGATATCAACGGAGATAAACGCCATTTGAGCGGGGATTATTACAGCTCGAACATTACGGACAATGCGTTCACGCTTGATTTTAACGGTAATATTACTGTGAATACCGTGATCGACGCAGTTATTCCATAAACGGGAGGGTAAAGGAAAATATGGATAGAAACAGAAAAACCGCCGTAATCGTAGGAGTTCTGTACATCATCGGTACCGCGGCCGGCATATGCGGTTTGGCTATCACGGACCCCGTGCGCAATGCACCGGATCCGCTTATTTATATTTCACTGACTGGAACTGAGCTGGTAATAGGGGCAGTTTTTGTGTTATTGATGGGCCTGTCACTGGCCATGATACCATTGATTTTGTTTCCTCTCCTGAAAAAGGTCCGGGAGCCCGTGGCCCTGGGGTATGTGGTCTTCAGGGGTGGGCTTGAAACGGTTGCCTATCTTGCGACGGTCGTCAGCTGGTTGTGCCTGCTGCCGATAAGCCGGGCATATATCGGCGCCCGAGGGGGGCAGGCCTCCGCTCTGCAGACCCTGGGATTGCTGTTGCTGGAAGGAAAAGAGATCGGCACTGTCGCGGTACTCGTCTTTTGCCTGGGCGCCCTGATGTTCTATTCTCTGTTGTATCGTTCAAGGCTTGTGCCCCGTTGGCTGTCGGGATGGGGAATTATCGCGGCTGTCCCGTATCTGGCCGCAGGTTTTCTTGTTATGTTCGGCCTGGCCGGGTCCACGGCCGCCCCGGTGATCATTATGGATCTTCCGTTGGCATTGCAGGAAATGGTTCTGGCGGTATGGCTGATTGTAAAGGGTTTTGCCCGAACAGCAATCGCCTCTTTGCCGCAAGGATAGAGAAAATCGCGTCGAGCCTATTCGATGAAAGGACAAAGATTATGCGGGCTGTAGTCTATGAAAAGTACGGACCCCCGGAGGTCCTGCGGTTAAAAGAAATAAAAAAAACCGTTCCGCGGGACAATGAAATTTTGATAAAAGTGAAGGCCACAACCGTTACGGCCGGGGACCGGCGCATGCGCGAAGCCGCCCCTTTTTTAGCGCGACTCTTTAACGGTCTGGCGAGGCCCAAAAAGGTAACCGTTCCGGGGTTCGAAGTAGCGGGTGTTGTGGAACAAACCGGCAAAGACGTGACCCGATTCAAAACAGGTGACGAGGTTTTTGCCTTTAACGGGTTTGGGTTCGGCGGGTATGCTGAATATACATGCCTTACCGCTGAAGGGGTAACGGCGGCGAATGGTCTGGTAGCGCACAAGCCCGCCGACATGTCCTTTGAAGAGGCCGCCGCCATTCCCACCGGGGCATTGACCGCATTGGCATTCCTAAAGAAAGCAAAGATCCGGGACGGGCAGAAAGTGCTTGTCTTCGGTGCATCCGGGAGTGTCGGCACGTACACGCTCTTGTATATTTTATTAATTTTCTATTATAGTGTTATCCAAAAGGAGCGGAAAAATGGAGATAGCGCTTATTATCGCCGGCGGACTGGTGTTGATGACCTTTTTTGCCGCGGGCTTTGATTTTTTAACAAAGAGACGGAACAAGATTGATAAGGATACCAAAAACAAGGTCCTTGATTTGGAAAAGAAAATACATATTTTAGAGGCAAAGATCGAAGAGCGGGAAGATGCAATAAAACAGCTGGAACATGACGTGTCGTTTGTGCATAAGCTGCTGGAAAAGAAGGGTTGAAACCGCTCTGTTATTTCCTTAATATCCCACCTTAACGCCCCCGGCTTTAAAATGGCGAATAATCTTGGTTTTTGCCTTGCCGCTTCCGGGGATTATTTTTTCAATCAAAATGCTAAAAAAATAGCAATTATGGATTGACTTTGCATTGCATTAATGCTAAAATATTAGCATTAATGCAATGCGGTGGAATATGCGGATGCTTGTATGTCTTACCGATTAGAAAGGAGAAAGAGATATGAAAAAGGCCAATGTATTGGGAGGGATTATGAAACATAATAATATATACGTATTATTGCCGGCGATAATCATTGCCGGCATCCTGTTAACCGGATGCGGCGGCTCACAAGCAGGTTCGGAAGGTGGTGAAAATGCCGGGAACACAATTAATTCTGCAAGCGACAGGATCGATTATGATGTGGATGGGACGGAGCTGTCCGTTAAGGCCAAAAAAATACTCAAAATGCTTGTGGCGCTTTCCAATGACGACAAACCGGGTGTTATCGTGGGACAAAACTGCGGGCACGGTTCACAGATCGCCGATCCTTCAAACACCTTGATGGGGTATAAAAGCCTTGTTGAAGATCTTCGTACGGCAACGGGAAAATATGTAGGTATTTTGGGAGTGGATTATGAGCATGACCGGATATTCACCCCGGCCGAGCTCTCACAGTGCAATAAGGTACTGATCGACTACTGGAATAGGGGGGGATTGATCACCATCAACTGGTCTCCCCATAATCCCTGGCTCAATGATGAATCCGACATAGCGCATAATCACGGCGTATGGACGGATACCCGGAATAAAGATGATAACCTGAAAGATGTGGACCTGGCAAAGTTGGTGGACCCAAACGATCCCATACGGGCGGTGTGGCTGAAAAAGCTTGACAGGATCGCGAACGCGCTGCTTGAGTTACGCAGTGCGGGTGTTGTTGTGCTGTGGCGACCGATGCAGGAGATGAACGGCAACTGGTTTTGGTGGGGATACGAGAAAAACCAGAATAACCCGGCGGCGTACAAAAACATTTTTATCGATATGTATAATTATTTCACGGACGTCAAAGGTCTTGATAACCTTATCTGGGTGTATTCACCCGCAACCGCCGGCGCACGCCCTTTTTCCTGGGCGTATCCGGGAGACTCGTATGTAAACGTGGTGGCGACGACCGTATATGATGACGGTCTGACAATTCCAAATTATGAGGCAATGATGATGTTTAATAGACCGATTGTCATGGCCGAGTATGACGGGGCCGATCATCCCGCGTCCGCTGCTTCCGGTGTGTTTGATAACAGAAAATTTGTCGAGACTATTCAGGATTTGTATCCCAGGGTCGCCTATTTCGTGTGCTGGCATAACTGGGACAATGGCGGGGGAAATTTTGTATATCATTCAATAAGCAAAAACCAATTCAGTAAGGAGCTCATGAATAGTGATGATATCATCACGCGTGACAAATTGAATTGGAAAAGCTTCTAATACCTCCCTGAGGCTGTCCGGCGTTGCCGGACAGCCTTTTTTTTGCTTTCCCCGGGTCCACGCACGATTACTTTATTGATATTTTCCATCCGGTCGATCAAGATTTAATAAGATAATAAATGAAGTAATACGGTATTGTGATACCGGCGGATGTGGCGGTAACCGGTTTTGACGATATAGAAGAAGGCCGCAGCTATCTTTTGCAGTTGACAACCGTACATCAACCCCTTTATGATCTGGCGGCCGGGGCTTTTGATACCCTGTTGTCCGGGATTCGGGGCGGGAAGATGCCTGAAAGAACCGTCTTCCCCACTAGTCTTATTGTTCGCCGTTCATGCGGTTGTTTTTCCTACCTGGCTATGAATAAAATCGGGCAAACCTGGAAAAAAAATCACAATCCCGCCGTTCGGAAGAACATAAGCAAACAAACACTGATCGATATTGTACGGCAAAAAATCGAGGAAGGAATACCTTCCGGTCGGCACTCTGCGGATATACATGAGTGGGCCGAGATGTTTGTAAACGCTCTCCTGGATAATATCGAAAAAAAGGAAGACAGTTCTTTTTTAATAACCTTGGAAAAAATCATATGGAAGGGAATAGAGCTCCATATCAATATTCCCCACTGGAATATGGAGAGAGGCGTTGGTTGTGATAGACTCGATTGCCGTCAGTTATGAAAGGAAGATAAAAAGTGAGATCGGATTGAACTTCTTTTTTTATTACTACATGACAAACGCCCTGATTTCAACTATGGATATGGCTGAGCTGAACAAGACCATTACGGACCTGTTTCCGCAAATCGGTATTACAAGCCGCTATATCGGATTGGGGAAAGGTGAAGCGCAGGGAACATCCTCCCTTGTTGTGGGTTATGACCTGGAAAGCGGCTACCGGCTGGAAAGGGGAAGCGTTGACTTTCCCGCGACGAACCTTGTGCCGGTCAGGGCCGGTATCTGCTCTTTCCGGAAATCCTATTTTATCAAGCCGTTACATTATAAGGACATATTCCTGGGGCATATCCTGTATCAGATCGGCCCGTAGCGGGGTGAGCTGTACGAGAATTACGCGACGCAGATCTCAGGTACCATACGATCCATACAACTGATGGAGCAGATCCGGCAACACTCCGAGGAGTTGGAGATAATCATCAAGGAGCGCACGCAGAAGCTTGTAGCGGCCAACAAGCAGTTGAAAAACCTTAATTCCCTGAAGGATGATTTCATTGCGAATATTACCCATGATTTTCGGTCACCGCTTACCATTTCGGTCATGAACAGCGGCATAAAAATCCATCTCCGCCTGCCGCCTGAAGATATCGACGAATTTTATCTGGACGGTGAAAAACTGGAAGAGGTGATCAACAACATCATCTCCAATGCCATTAAATTTATCAATAAAGAAAAGGGCGTTATCCGCGTGCAGCCGCGGGATTTTACCGACCATATCCTGATTGGAATCGCGGACAATGGGATCGGTATTCCCGGGAACAAGCTTCGTGATATATGCGGACGCTTTAAGCAGACCCGACAGGGCAGAGACAGCTGCCTTGGAGGTACCGGTATCGGTTTGGCGTTTTTAAAGGAGCTTATCAGGTACATGAAGGGCAGGATCTGGGCGGAATCCGAAGGAGAGGGCAAGGGTGCGGAGTTTCTCATTCAACTTCCCAAGGTTATGAATGTCAGTGAAAATGCGGAACAGGACTCCGCGGAGCTCAATATTGTACATCATAAAAAGATTAAAGAGATAATCCGGATGGACCTTAAAAGTAAAATTAGTGAAAATAAAACGCTCGTTTATAAAAGCGAGTTAAATAAAGAAAATGAGTTTGATTACCATGAGTTTCGGTGTTGTCTCCCTGAAAGATCATGCCGAGTATATAGAAAAAAAATTGAACCTGCCGCGCCTTCGAGCTGTGTGCGAGATTAAAGATGGGAAAAATTCGGATTGGAGCGTCATCAAAGAGAGAAAACAGGAGATCGGTGGGTTGTTGTTGAAGATGGCCGATACGGCCCTGTATCGGGCCAAGACCACCTGTTGCATTGCCTGTAATTATACGTTCGGGGAAAAAGAATCGTTCAAAACAGATAAATGCCCCCGGTGCGGTAACGGTAATTTACTCCGGGGAAGAGATAAGATCATGGTATTTTCGGAGAACAGTAGTCCCGAAACCTGAATTTTGACCGACTTGCTTGGTGATTCGAACCACGGACCCCGATTAAAAGGGCGTCACAAGCTATTTGCCAAATAGAAATGTCCTTAAAATGGAAAAAACCGAGTTTTTTAATTGACTCGATTTTTTATTATTATATAATGCTTCATG
>Ga0315536_1001063_pt1 | contig 13945 bp, 9 predicted proteins | sample SalMarSW160230MG_FD_203093 | JGI IMG/M metagenome (GOLD analysis project Ga0315536, IMG submission 203093) | Salt marsh sediment microbial communities from the Plum Island Ecosystem LTER, Massachusetts, United States - Salt Marsh Sediment SW1602-30 ... | reverse complement strand
GGATATTGTGGGAATTACCCGGCCCATCACCAAGAACAACTATATTATTACCGACCGTGCCCTGCTGGGACGAACACTGAAAGAGGCCTTTTATATCGCTTCCACAGGCAGGCCGGGACCGGTACTGATCGATCTTCCCAAGGACATCCTCAACGCAAAACTGAATGACAGCTACCCGGAGACGGTTTCCATCCGCGGGTATAATCCCGTAATCAAGGGACACCCCGGGCAGATAAAAAAGGCTGCCAAAACCCTGCTTGAAGCAAAAAAACCGCTTTTCTACGTGGGCGGGGGCCTGCACATCGCAAACGGCGTGGATGTTTTCCGCAAGGTAGTGAAAAAGACCGGTATTCCGATGATATGTTCCCTGATGGGAATCGGAGCACTGCCCACCGCGGACCCGCTCAACCTTGGCATGATCGGTATGCACGGAACGTATACCGGCAATATGGCGGTTACGGAATGCGATCTGATCTTCGGCATCGGTACTCGTTTCGACGACCGCGCCACGGGCAAACTCTCCGAGTTTGCGCCGCATGCAAAGATCATTCACGCCGATATCGACCCGGCCTCAATTTCACGCAATGTCGCCGTGGAAATTCCGATTGTTGGTGACGCACGCCAGGTATTGGAAGAGCTCCTGCCCCTGGTAAAACCGGCCAATATCCCGGAATGGATCGAACAGGTCGGGCAGTGGCAAAAGGATCATCCGATGGAGGTTGAGGTGGGCAATGAGCGGCTTTCACCCTCACTCATTGTACGCACCATCAGCGAGGTGTTTCCCGACGCCATTATATCCACGGAGGTGGGACAGAACCAGATGTGGGCCGCCCTGTTTTACAATTACAAGCACTCGCGCTCACTATTGACCTCCGGCGGCCTGGGAACCATGGGTTATGGATTTCCGGCGGCAATCGGTGCCCAGATTGCCAATCCCGACCGCAAGGTCATCGATATTGCCGGAGACGGCTCCATTCAGATGAACATCCAGGAACTGGCCACCGCCGTCCAGGAAGAGCTGCCGGTTATCATTGCCGTACTGAATAACGGTTATCTCGGTATGGTGCGCCAGTGGCAGGAATTGTTTTTCAATAAACGTTACTCGGCCACTTGTCTTAATCGCAGGCCCTCGTGCCCGCCGGAGTGTAAGCATCCGGGAGACAACTGCCTGCATTATAATCCCGATTTTGTCAAACTGGCCGAAGCCTACGATGCCGTCGGCATCCGGGTAACCAAAACCGAAGAGATCAAAACAGCGCTGGAACAGGCCGCAAAAGAAACCAAGCGACCGGTTATCATAGATTTTTTAATTGAATACGAGGCCAATGTCTGGCCCATGGTACCACCCGGAGGGGCCAATAAGGACATGCTCCTCGGAGAAGGGAGTAAGTCATGACACACGTAATCAGTATGCAGGTGGAAAATCATCAGGGGGTACTGGCCCGCATAGCCGGCCTGTTCTCCGGACGGGCGTATAACCTGGAAAGCCTTACCGTGGGGACCACTAATGACCCCACCGTCTCCCGCATTACTCTGGTGTGCATGGGTGACGACAACGTGATCGAACAGATTAAAAAGCAACTGAACAAACTGATCGATGTAATCAAACTGGTCGACCTGACCGGCCAGCAGACCGTAGACCGTGAACTGTCCCTGATCAAGGTGGCGGCCACCCCCTCTCAACGCGGAGAGATCTTTCAGGTTGCGGACGTGTTCCGGGCAAAAGTGCTTGATGTAGGCCTTGATAATATGGTCCTTGAGGTCACCGGCGCCACCGCGAAAATCGATGATTTTTTATCAATTCTGCAGTCCTATACCATTCTGGAAATGGCGCGCAGCGGATTGGTTTCAATGGAACGGGGTAAAAAAGTAAAAAAATAATTCATGAGAACAAGGAGTTTCTGATGGAAAAAGTGTATATCTTTGACACAACACTGCGTGACGGGGAGCAATCGCCGGGCGCTTCCATGAGTATAGAGCAGAAGTATGAGCTGGCAGTGCAGCTTTCCCGGCTGGGGGTAGACGTCATTGAGGCGGGGTTTCCCATTTCATCACCGCACCAGTTTGAGGCCTGCAAGCTTATCGCCCAAAAGGTCAAGGGGCCCACAATCGCCGGACTGGCCCGGGCCGTGGAAAAAGATATCGACAGCGCGCATCAGGCAATTAAAGACGCCGAGCATCCGCGGATTCATACTTTTCTGGCCACCTCGCCCATTCATATGAAACATAAACTGAAAAAAGAACCGGACCAGGTGGTCGAAATGGCCGTGGCAGCCGTCACCTACGCCAGGAACCTGGTGGCCGAGGTTGAATTTTCACCTGAGGACGCAACCCGCAGCGAGATTCCCTTTTTATGCCGCATTATCGAAAAGGTAATCGATGCCGGGGCCACGATCATAAATATTCCCGATACCGTGGGCTATACGATCCCTGAAGAGTTCGGCAGTTTCATCAAAGCCATTCGCGAAGGGGTTCCCAATATGGACAAGGCGCTGATATCCGTGCATTGCCATAATGACTTAGGCCTGGGAGTGGCCAACACCCTGGCCGCGGTAAAGGCGGGAGCGCGACAGGTTGAGGTAACCCTGAACGGCATTGGTGAACGTGCCGGAAATGCTTCCCTGGAAGAGTTTGTGATGTCTTTATTCGTCCGGAAGGATTTTCTGCCCTTCACCACAGGGATCAACACCTCACAGATCTACCCCTCCAGCAGGCTGCTTTCCAATATCATCGGGTTTCCCATCCCGCGCAACAAACCGATTGTCGGCGAGAACGCCTTTTCACATGAAGCGGGGATTCACCAGGACGGGGTATTAAAACATCGGGAAACATACGAGATCATGACCCCGGAATCGGTAGGCAGGGATACAAGCAAGATAATCCTGGGCAGGCATTCGGGTATGCACGGATTCAGCAAGCGTATCGTCGAGCTGGGGTTTAACCTGTCCGAAAAAGAAATGAAGAAGGCATATGAAGAGTTTCTGATCGTGGCCGACCGTAAAAGGGAGGTATTTGATGAGGACCTCTATGTTCTTATCGGTGAGCAGATGGGTACCGCCACCGAGGTCTACCATCTGGATTACTTCAGTATCCAATCCGGAAACCGTTCCGTACCCACGGCCACAATCCGCATTCACCACGGTGAAGAAACCTTTGAAGAGGCCGCCACCGGTGACGGACCGGTCGACGCCATTTTCAAGGCCATAGACCGCGTTTGCGGCATCAAAACCAAACTGACGGAATATAACGTACAGGCCGTGACCCCCGGGAAGGATGCCCTGGGTGAGGTGACGATCACACTTGAGGTAAACGACCGCAAGTTTATCGGGCGCGGTGCCTCAACCGATATTCTTGAAGCAAGCGCCAAGGCATATATCAGCGCCATTAACCGCTATAAAACCTTTGTCGCTGTAGGCACCCAGTAAGAGAGGAGAACAATACATATATGGGAATGACACTGACGGAAAAAATACTTGCCGCCAAGGCGGAGAGAGATCAGCTTAAACCGGGTGATTTTATTGAAATCGAACCCGATCTGGCCCTGGCCAATGATATAACGGCACCTATTGCCATCAAGGAGTATAAAAAGGCGGGAGGTATGTCCATTCCCTATGCGGAACGCGCATACCTGGTCCCGGATCATTTTACCCCGAATAAGGATATTCTGTCAGCCGAACAGGTAAAGATGCTGCGGGACTTCTCCAAGGAGTATCCGGGAATCCACTTTTTTGAACAGGGTGAGGTTGGGATCGAGCACGCCCTGCTGCCGGAAATCGGGGCCATTACCCCGGGGATGGTCATCATCGGGGCCGACTCACACACCTGTACCTACGGCGCCCTGGGCGCCTTCTCCACCGGGGTGGGTTCAACCGATATCGCCGGATTCTATCTTACCGGTAAGGCCTGGCTGCGTGTACCGCCCACAGTAAAGGTCGTCTATAAGGGGACACTGGAACCATGGGTATCGGGAAAGGACCTTATTCTGCTGCTTATCGGAAAAATATCGGTTTCCGGTGCGCAGTACAAAGCCATAGAGTTTTGTGGTCCGGTTATCGACGGACTCTCGGTAGAGGCACGGCTTACCATGGCCAACATGGCGATTGAGGCCGGCGGAAAGAACGGGGTCTTCACCGCGGACGCCAAGGTTACCGAGTATCTGCAGGGCCGCACGGACAAAACCGGCACGGTCTTCACGGCCGATTCCGATGCAGAATACGAACAAATCGTTGAAATCGACGTCAGCGGGGTAAAACCCGTGGTGGCCTACCCTCACCTCCCCCAAAACGTGCATGAAGCCGGCACCGGAAACGATATACAAATCGATCAGGTGGTCATTGGAAGCTGTACCAACGGGCGAATCGAAGACCTGCGTATTGCCGCACAGATTTTGAAGGGTAAAAAAATCGCCAAACATGTCCGCTGCCTGATATTCCCGGCAACACCCGCCATCTACCGGCAGGCCCTTGACGAGGGGCTTTTTACCATATTTCTTGATGCAGGCGCGGTCATCTCGCCGCCAACCTGCGGTCCCTGCCTCGGAGGGCATATGGGAATACTGGCCCATGGAGAGAAGTGCGTCTCCACCACAAACAGGAATTTTGTGGGCAGGATGGGGCACCAGGACAGCGAGGTATACCTGGCCTCGCCGGCAACGGCCGCGGCGAGCGCGGTCACCGGGACCATCAGCGACCCCGGGCAGGTTGTCTCTTAAACGAAAGGAGCAAACGAGTAATGCAATTCAAAGGCAAAGTCTATGTTTTCGGAAATGATATAAATACCGACGAGATTATTCCCGCACGCTACTTAAACACATCCGATCCCGAGGTTTTGGGACGCTACTGTATGGAGGACGCGCGCGCGGGCTTCGGCGCATCCGTGGAAAAGGGCGGCATTATCGTGGCCGGCAACAATTTCGGCTGCGGCTCTTCCAGAGAACACGCACCGATCTCCATTAAAAGCGCCGGTATTTCATGTGTCATTGCGGAGTCATTCGCGCGTATTTTTTTCCGCAACTGCATCAATATCGGACTTCCAATAATAGAGAGCAAAGAGGTTGTGGAGGCGGTCAAGGAAGGTGATACCATCAGCGTCGACCTCCACGGCGGAAAGGTGGTCCTGCAGTCCGGTGAAACGGTGTCAATTACTCCGTTCCCCGATTTTATGCAGAACATCGTCACCAGGGGCGGCTGGATACCGTATTTAAAGGCCCGCTATAATAGTTTTTAAGCATAAGGGGAGATTATGAAACAGATCACCATATACGACACCACACTGCGTGACGGTATGCAGGGAACCGGAATCAGTTTTACGCTGGAAGATAAAATCCAGATCGCCCAAAAACTGGATGAGCTGAAAATAGACTATATCGAGGGCGGATTCCCGCTTTCCAATGAGAAAGAATCACAGTTTTTCAAGGAGATGAAGCAGCAGAAGCTGAAACATGCCAAAATAGTGGCTTTCGGCTCCACCCGTGCCCCCAAAGGGAACGCGGCAAATGATACCCATATAAATGCGCTGCTGGACGCCGAGACCCCCAGTGTCATTGTCGTGGGTAAGACATGGGACGCCCATGTCAAGCATGTCATCCGCACCACCCCCCAGGAAAACCTCAATATGATCTTTGATTCCATCTCATTGTTAAAAAAATCAGGCCGCGAGGTGTTTTTTGATCTGGAACATTTTTTCGACGGTTATAAGGCGAATCCCGAATACGCGCTCCAGGTCCTGAAGACCGGACATGAGGCCGGTGCCGACGCCCTGGTGCTCTGCGACACAAACGGCGGTGTCATTCCCTCGGAGGTACAGCGGATAATGCAGGAGTTAGCCGGTGAGGACCTGGGGCCGATCGGTGTTCATTTTCATAACGACACCGGCTGTGCGGTTGCCAGTACGCTGGTTGGGATAGAAAACGGAGCGGTTCATATACAGGGCACCGTTAACGGCTGGGGTGAGCGCTGTGGAAACGCCAATTTATGCGTGCTGATCCCCAATATCTGCCTGAAACTGAAGCACAAGGCCAACTGCTGCGAGAGGATCGAAGGCTTGACCTCACTTTCCCGTTTTTTGTCTGAGAAGGCCAACATTATTCCGGACCGTCGGCAACCCTATGTGGGAGAAGCCGCCTTCAGCCACAAGGCGGGGCAGCACGCAGACGTGATCTCCAAGGCCGATTATTTAATGGAACACATCGATTCCTCCCTTGTGGGTAATGTACGTCATATAATCCTCTCTGAACTGGCGGGAAAATCAACGATCGTAAACAAACTGGCAAAATACGGGAATTACGATAAATCATCAAATGAGGTAAAAGAACTCATCGAAAAACTGAAACTGCTGGAGCAGGACGGCTTTGAGTATGAAGCGGCCGAAGCTTCATTCGATCTGTTGATACGCAAGACATTGGGTCGTTATACTCCCCTGCTGGAGCTGCACAACTATCACCTGGAATCCTATAAATCAGGGGACACCCCTTCCAAGACCGTCGGCCGTATTTTTTTAAAGGTCGGGGCAAAAGAGGTCATGGGAGCCGCCGTAGGGATCGGTCCGGTGGAAACGCTGGATGAGGCACTGCGGGACGCGCTGCTTCCCATCTACCCCTTTATAGGCAGGATCAAGCTTACCGATTATAAGGTACGTGTTTTGAATCCGGAAAAGGCCTCAGCGGCCAAGGTAAGGGTGTTTATTACTTCTTCGGACGGAACGAATGATTGGGACACGGTCGGTGTGTCCGAAAATATTGTTGAGGCATCCTGGCAGGCATTGATCGACAGTTTCGAATATTATTTCAACAACCATCAGTTGACACAAAAGGAAACATAATGCCCCCTCTTGTTGTCTATATCACCGGTTTTCGCCAGCACGCGGGAAAGACCGTTACCAGCCTGGGACTGATCTCCCTGTTTCAAAAAATTATGGACCCCAAAGACATCGGGTATATCAAACCCGTGGGACAGGAACTGGTAGCGCTTGCCGACGGCTTAAAAATTGACAAGGACGCACGGATTATACAAGAATTCTCCAACATCCCCGACATCGACCTGAATATGGTCTCCCCGGTCCGCCTTGGCTCGGGTTTTACCAGGAAGTACCTTGCCTCACCCGATCCGCGCAGCGAAACCCTCCGCCTGGAAAACCTTATCCTGGACTCACTGAAGGCCCTTTCCCATAAAAAAGTAGTAGTGGCGGAGGGCACCGGCCACCCCGGGGTGGGCGGCATCGTCGGCTTGTCAAACGCCAAAGTGGCCTCATTAATGAACGCGGAAATAATTTTTCTTTCCGGCGGGGGCATCGGCAAAGCCCTGGACATGCTCGAGGTTGATCTGTCCTATTTTCTCTATAAAAAAACACGGGTACGGGGTATCATCTTTAATAAACTGATTCCCCAAAAAATTCCCACCATGACCAATTATATTACCGAAGATCTGCTCAACCAAAAATACGGGGCCTTCGGCGGTCCTTTAAGCATTCTTGGTTTTCTGCCCCAGATTGATATTCTTTCTCATCCTTCCATGAAGGCCATCGCCACGCATTTTTCCGATTCGTTGGAAATCGGCAATAGTAACGACGATTCATGGAAACAGCCCTGTAACAAAATAACCGTTATCTCGTTGACCGCCAGGTTCCTGCGTCTGGAAAAATACCTGGAAGCAAATACCCTGGTCATCGTGGCTGCCAGCTCGGCGCGTCGGATCATCAACATCTGCAGATATCATAACAAGCTGCGCCAAACCGGCGCCGGTTTGGGCGGTATTATCCTTACCTGCGGCGAGAATATTCCGCTGGACAACAACATCCGGCACGGTTTGGAAAAATCCGGGATACCCGCCCTGTATGTAAAAGAGGATACAGCCGCGGCGGAAAAGATTATTTTAGAGGCGTATGACAGTACAAAGCTGCAGGTGTACGACAGGCAGAAACTTGAGGAAGTCAAACACCTGTTCGCTGAATACTTTGATTTTGATAAGTTCAGAAAGAATTTTTCAATTCCGTAATGATTGGGACGAAGCTTGAAACGCGCAGGGCGGGAGCCGGGAAAGACCCGACCGGATGTGACAAGGTCTGACCCTGTTACGCACGGCCCGATGGTCATCAATCCAAACACAACAGGCTGGATAATCAAAAAGTTAGTCCGGCGATGGCGATTTACACAAGTTCGAGTTTGATTTTCCTTCCAAGCACAGCAGCGGCTTTCTTGAGTGTTTCCAGTGTAACGGAATCATTGTCCGGTTCAAGGAGTCTATCCAGAGCAGCCCGGCTTGTCGTCATTCTCTGCGCCATTTCAACCTTTGATAGGTGTTTTTGCTTCATGGCTTCAAGTATCTGAAACGCAAGAACGCGTTTCACCGCCGTATCGGTAACGTCTTCAAATATACCTTCTTTTTTAAGGAAATCATCAAATGATTCACCTATATATTTTTTACGCATTATCTTCCCCCTTGTATACGCTTTAACCGTTTTAAAGCAAGTTCAATATCCTCATGCGGCGTTTGTTGTGACTTTTTAATAAATCCGTGGAGAAGTATCATAAAACCGTTAAGAACGGTAAAAAGTACACGGGCTATTCTTCAAAATTATCCGTACTTCCCACAGATTCGTCGCCAGCTTTCTGACAATAGGCATTCCGAGAGGCCAACCGAATTCAACGGTTTTGATCTCAGTACCGATTATTTTTCTTTCCTCTCTGGAAAGTTTATAAAGCCATTCGCGTACGGGCATATTCCCGCTTTCCGATTTAAAAAACACCGTTTTGATGACTTTATCCATCATTGATAAATGTATCTATTTTGGTACATATTGTCAAGAAGGATAATGCTGAGATTGATGCGGTTTTTAATTTAAAAATATCTCCGGGAAATCAATTGTAATATTAATCCCTTTCGCTTTGCGGTTTTCTGCGGTTGAATAGGTTATCATTTTATGCTCTTTGTACAATTTCAAATCATTTATGATTGTTGTCTGACTGTATGCAATTAAACAGCAGGGAAAAAATGTGTAAAAGCTTATTTGAACTGTTGACTTACATCCTGTGAATCGCAGCATCGAAAGAGCGTTCATCTTACAGGGCACCGTTTCCAGCGCGAGAGCCGGGTTTCTTAAAGCGCCCTCACCTCGATTTCTTCCTTTTTCAAATAGCGTATTCCCTCTACCGCCGCTTTGGCTGCTGAAATGGTGGTGGTGTAGGGTATTTTACGCTTTACACTTTCGATCCTAATTGCCTGGTCACCCTTCTGTGAAAAACGACCCAACGGAGTGTTGATAATAAGTGAAAATCTTCCGTGACGCATATGATCGATGACATTCGGCCTGCCTTCATGCACCTTCAGAATTACCTCGGGAAATATCTCGTTCTGGTAAAAGAAATCCGAGGTCCCGCGAGTGGAGGTAATGGTAAAGCCCATAGCAGAAAGGTCTTTTACAATCGGCAACACACTGTCTTTGTCCAGATCATGTACCGAGATGAACACCCTCCCCGCTACGGGAAGAGAGGTCCCGGAAGCCGCCTGCGCCTTGGCGAAAGCCTCGCCGAAACTCCCGCCGATACCGATGACCTCACCGGTTGATTTCATCTCCGGTCCCAGTATGGGGTCAAGTTCTTTAAAGCGTTCAAAGGAAAAAACCGCCTCCTTTACGGCCCAACCCACCTTGCAGCTGCCCATACCGGTGAGGCCCTGTGATTTCAGGTCCTGTCCCTGCCAGATACGGACGGCCGCGTCCACCAGGTTTACCCCCGATGCCTTTGATAAATAAGGAACGGTACGGGACGCGCGCGGATTCACCTCAAGCACATAGAGTTCGCCGTCCTTTACCGCAAACTGAATATTCAAAAATCCCTTGATCTGTATTTCCAGGGCGATCTTTTTTGTGGCCTCGGCCATCTGCTCGATAATCCCGGGCTGACTGATATACGGAGGGAACACACAGGCCGAATCCCCGGAATGGATTCCAGCGGCCTCGATATGCTGCATGATACCGGCAATATAGACGCTTTTGCCGTCACACAGGGCATCCAGGTCGTATTCGAACGCGTCCTCCAGAAATTTGTCTACCAGGACCGGACTGTCCGCATCTACCTTTATGCCCTTTTCTAAAAAAGTTTTCAACTCCTCACTGTCAAAGGCGATGAACATGCTTCTGCCGCCCAGTACAAACGAGGGACGTAATAATACCGGGAACCCTATCTGTTTGGAATATTCGATCACCTCCCTCGGAGCCATGGCGATCTTGTTTTCCGGCTGTTTTAACTTTAGCGTCTTTAAGAGTTCGGCAAACTTTCCCCTGTCCTCGGCAATCAGAATGCTTGCAACCGAGGTGCCGACAATCTCTGCGCCCCATTTTTCCAACTCCACCGCCATGTTCAACGCTGTCTGGCCGCCCAACTGAATGATCACCTTTTTCACATTCTCTTTGCGCATCACCCCTTTTACCGATTCCGTTACCAGCGGCTCGATATACAACCGGTCCGATACATTGAAATCCGTGGAGACGGTTTCCGGGTTCGAGTTGATGATAATGGTTTTTACTTCAAGCTCCCGATAAGCCAGCGAAGTGAGCGTACAGCAGGTATCAAACTCCAGACCCTGACCGATGCGGTTGGGTCCGCTGGCGATGATCACCACCGCATCGCCCTTTATCCTTTTTCCTTCGTCTATCTCACCGTATGTGGAATAGAAATAGGGTGTACTCGCCTCGAACTCCCCGGCACAGGTATCAACAAAATGATAAACCGGAAACATTTTTTCGTCACTGCGCAGCTTCTCTATCTCCGCTCTGTCCCTGCCCGTAAGACCGGACAACCGGTTGTCGGACATACCGTAGCGTTTGGCCGCAAGCAGGGTTTCCCTGTCCAAAGCTGCCTGCGGCAGCTTTTTTTCAAACTCTATATACTCCGAAATCTGGTACAGGAACCAGGGATCATACGCGGTCTTTTTATTCAGTTCGGTCAGCGCACCCGGCCCCTTGGTTTTCAGTACGTGGTACACGGCAAATATGCGCAGGGGATGGGTCGTAGTGAGCATTCGCTCGATATTGTCCGCGTTCAATTTACTGGAGGCATGCAGTCCCTCATAGCCGAACTCCGCCGCGCGAATGGCCTTATTGAGGGCCTCCATGAAGGTACGCCCGATGGCCATGGCCTCTCCCACGGACTTCATCTGGGTGTCCAGGGTATCATAGTTTAAGGGAAACTTTTCCAGTTCAAAGCGCGGAACCTTCACCACACAGTAGTCCAAGGTAGGCTCAAAACAGGAATAGGTTTTGCCGGTAATCTCATTAATAATCTCGTCAAGGGTATACCCCACCGCCAACCGGGCCGAACAACGCGCAATGGGAAACCCGGTGGCCTTGCTGGCCAGGGCCGATGAACGAGATACACGCGGGTTCATCTCCACAATCACCATGCGGCCCGTATCCGGCTTTACCGCGAACTGTACGTTCGATCCGCCGCAATCCACACCGATGGCGCGCAATACCTCCAGAGAGGCGGTACGCATCTTCTGGTACTCGATGTCGGATAATGTCTGTACAGGTGCCACGGTAATGCTGTCTCCCGTATGCACACCCATGGGATCGATGTTCTCGATTGAACAGACCACCATGGCGTTGTCTTTACGGTCACGCATGACTTCCAGCTCGAACTCTTTCCAGCCGATGAGCGACTCTTCGATCAGGGCCTCATGTACGGGGCTTTCCAAGAGCGCCCTGGAGACCAGCTCTTCCAGTTCCTCATGAGTATAGGCGATACTGCCCCCCTGTCCCCCCAGGGTAAAGCTGGGCCGGATGACAAGGGGCAGCCCCACTTCTTTTTCCATTTCATAGGCGCCGGATAACTCCTTGATGATCACCGAACGCGGCACCTCAAGCCCGATACTCTGGGCGATCTTTTTAAAGCTGCCGCGGTCTTCCGCCTTGCGGATCGCGTCCACGTTCGCCCCGATAACCTCCACGCCGTAGCGTGCCAGAATGCCTTCGTCATAAAGGCGAAGGGTCAGGTTGAGTGCGGTCTGGCCACCCATGGTCGGCAGTACGGCATCGGGCCGTTCATGGCGGATAATCTGTTCTATATATTCGATTTTCAGCGGTTCCATGTAAACACGGTCCGCCAGGCCGGGGGTGGTCATGACGGTTGCGGGATTCGGATTCACCAGAATTACCTTGTACCCTTCCTCTTTGAGGGCGCGGACCGCCTGTGTGCCCGAATAATCAAACTCACAGGCCTGGCCGATAACAATCGGTCCGGATCCGATTATGAGGATTCTCTCCAAATCCTTGCGTGCCGGCATTTATCTGTGTTCCTTTCTATCCAATAAGATCTAAAAACTCCTTGAATATCCATAGGGAATCTTTCGGTCCGGGCGCGGACTCCGGATGAAACTGGGCCGTAAGCAATGGCAGCTTTTTATGAATGATCCCCTCAACACTATCGTCGTTTACATTGCGAAAAAGTACTTCGACATCTTTGGGCAGGCTTTTTTCATCCACACCGAACCCGTGGTTTTGCGAGGTGATGATGACACGCCTGGTGCGCTCGTCACGAACCGGGTGGTTGATTCCATGATGTCCGAACTTCATTTTATAGGTTTTTGCTCCCAGGGCCAGGGAGATAAGCTGGTGCCCAAGACAGATACCCAATATGGGTTTTTTCCCTATCAGCTCCCCGGTATTCCGGATTATCGAACCCAGAACCGACGGGTCTCCCGGGCCGTTTCCCATGACTATCCCTTCCGGATGAAGCTCCAGGATCTCGCGTGGGCCGAAGGTTTGGGGTATCACGGTAACCTTACAGCCTCGGGCCGTAAGCTCTCGGATAATATTGGCTTTTACTCCGCAGTCTATCAAACAGATATGCGGATTTCCCTTTTCCTGGAACACCACCGGTTTGTCCGTTCCCACAACGGTTATAAGATTTCTGCCTTCCATTTTAGGGAAACCGTCCAGGAACGCTTTAACGTGCTGCAGATCCTTTTCACTCAAGGTATCGAGAGCGCCTTTTCCTCCCTCACCATTTGTCGACCTGACAATAATCCCGTTGACATTCCCCCCTTCACGAATCTTTAAGGTAAGATGCCGTGTATCGACCTCGGTAATTCCCGCTACGCCGAATTTCTTTAAGAAAGCATCCAGCGTGCTTCTGCCGGCCGGTACCGGTCCCTCGTAAAGCGAGCGAACCACTACTCCCTGCGTTTTTACCATTTTTCGCGTATCGGGTTCCGGACCTGATTCCGACCATTCTTCCAACACTCCGTAATTACCGATATGCGGATAGGTCATCACCAGGATCTGTCCGGTATAGGATGGATCGGTAAAGATGGCCCCGTAGCCCTCCATTCCGGTATTGAAGACAATCTCTCCGGCAGGCTGTTCAAATATTGGACCGGAACCCAATTGGTCCGCGCAAGGTGCGGCTTCGCCGAAACTGCGCCCCCGGAATACGGACCCGTCATCTAAACAAAGAAAGCATTTTTCTCGCATAATGTTTTTTGTTCACTTCTAAAAAAAACGTTGCCACTATTGTGGTAATTTATAACATTTTACCTATAAAAAAGCCGGCTTCTAAGCCGGCTTTTTCCCTAGCCCCTAGGGGAATCGAACCCCTCTTTGAAGACTGAGAATCTCCCGTCCTAGCCGATAGACGAAGGGGCCGACTTCCCGGGGAGGACTCGAACCCCCACGGCAAGATCCAGAGTCTTGTGTGCTACCATTACACAACCGGGAAATGTAGTTAGGAGTAATGTAACAAAGGCATCCTGATTTGTCAAGCAGATTGTAAAACGTTGAAGTGAATATTCGCTATCTTCTCCCCCAATGGATTCTATTCCAAAATTTCACTCCTCCAAAATGAAATTGATAATCAGTTAAATATCAAGTACTACTATCGTGCTCCAGCCTTTGTCCGTGTGCTCAAACTCAAACCCATGCAGGGTTACGGCCTTTACATCGGTTCCCAACT
>Ga0315536_1001061_pt1 | contig 13967 bp, 12 predicted proteins | sample SalMarSW160230MG_FD_203093 | JGI IMG/M metagenome (GOLD analysis project Ga0315536, IMG submission 203093) | Salt marsh sediment microbial communities from the Plum Island Ecosystem LTER, Massachusetts, United States - Salt Marsh Sediment SW1602-30 ... | reverse complement strand
CCTTGCTTTTTCACTTTTAGAAATTTTATGTTCGAGCCAACTCGCTATTATTGATCCAACCAAGTTTGCAAAATAAACCATTCCAAAAACACAGCTATATATTACGACGTACTGTATTAATGTCAAATTTATGAGCGGATTTACCATGCCAACTATGATCGGGGCAAGGATTAGGATCATCATTGTATAAATCGGAGCTTTACCTAAAAATTCTCCAAAAAAGATGTCTTTTGATTTAACTGGAGTCGCTAATAATGATTCTTTAAATCCTACCTCCATCTCTCGATATACATTATTCAAGGGGTACATCACTAAGATTAAAAAGAAAGTCATCATAAAAGTCTCGATGAGTATTGCAACAACAGGTTTAAAGATGGTAGAATACTGCACTGCTAAGGTTGGCATGAACATGTCAAATATTAAAGGTGCAATAACGAATGCCCATGAGATTAATAATGCATATATGAGGATAAAGACAACTTTTCGGTGATTTCGAAAACTACTTGTTCTAACCCTAATTTCATTTTTTGCGATGACTCTCCATAAGCTCTTCTTTTCATATTGCTGCGTAACAATTCTACTTTGAATATTGAGGTATTCAGGTGATTCTAACTTCTTTTCAGTCGTTAACAAAGTCATTTAAAATCTACCTCAAATTTTTATAAAATTTCTTGCTTTTTTTCTGCTTAATCCCATTTTCTGCATTTTCAATTGAGTTTTCCTCTCTCCAAGCTAACAAATCATCAATATGGGATGCCCCAGTAATCTTTAGGTAAGCATCTTCTAGATTTTTAGCACCAACAGACTCAATTATTTCTTTTGGGGTTCCTTCGATTCTTAGCTCACCATCCACGATAATTCCGATTATATCGCATAATTGTTCAGCAGAATCAAGAAGGTGCGTGCAAATAAAAACGGTTTTATCCGCTTTTTTTGCCAGTTCAGATATGAGATTCTTTACTAGTCTAGCAGTGGCGGGATCCAAGTTTGAGGTTGGTTCATCTAAGAAGATTATTTCAGGATCTTGAATGAGTGCTGCACATATGCATACTTTTTGTTTCATTCCTCTTGAATACCCTTCTAAGAGATCGTTTTCTCTACCTTTGAGATCAAAAAGCTCCAGTAATTCCTCTATACGATCAGAAATTACATCCTTGGGTAGGTAATATAATTCTCCAATAAACTCTAAGAATTCTTTTGCAGAGAGCTTGGAATATAAACCCGGAGATTCTGGTAAGAATCCACAGATTCGTTTAATATCTTCGCTCTGAGTGAGCAAATCATAACCCCCTACTGAAGCGTTACCCGAAGATTTTGAAATAATCGTGTTAAGCATCCTGACAGTGGTAGTTTTACCTGCTCCATTTGGACCGAGTAATCCATAAGTTTTACCAAATGGGATTTTTAAGTTCAGTTTGTTAACTGCACGGACATTACCAAAATTTTTTGTTAAATCGTCCGTTACTATAGCAAAACTTTCAGTCATTTATTTTTATCAACTCTTTTTTTATTTAATTTTCATTTTTTAATTTATTAGTAATATACATTATAATATGATACTCGTGAGAAATCTCATTTTTTATAGCACTTCCCTCTCGTTTTTAATAGAATTATTATCATTCATTCGTTTTTCTTTTCCAAGTATAAACAATAAAGAAAAATTCATTACCACAGAAATTCCCGTGAATACGCCTTCGAAAAAATCAATTAAAGGATATTGACTGTCAAACCTCCCTAAAATAAAAGCTATCAAAAGAGAGAACATTCCTAACATGAGCATGTTATCTTTTTTCTTCTTAAAATGCATTTTTTTTACCCACCTATTTGATTATTTAATTTATGAATTAAAGCTTTCTTCTCTTACTCTGTTTGACTTTGTCTCACAGAGTTCATAATTAAAGATAAACAACATAGATATTTAAACTTTATGCAACAAAGTTTTTTAAAAAAAGGTCTAGGAATAAAAAATAAGACTTTACCATACAAAGTAAAATTCTTATAACCAAAAGACTGAACCGATACAAATATTAGCAATTTTTGCTTGCTTGGAAATACTTGATAATTATTTAAGAAAAATGAAGTATTTTTAAAAAAAGAGAAAAAATAACTTCTCAAAAGAGGAGTATTTCCAAAGATATACCCTTTTTAACAATTTAATCAAATATATAGTACTAATGAAATGTTTTAAGAAGTGATTACCAATTTTAAGTTTTTAAAGATATAAATAGTTTTGAATACAATTACTAATAACTGATTTACGAATAAAAAAGGATGATTATACAAAAATGAATTCTTTAAAAAGGTATAAAAAATGGTTGATAATTTGGATTGTATTTATCGTTTTATTTTGTATCATTTTAATTGTCAATGCAGGACTAATAGGACATTTTAGCGTATATAAGATTTTAACCCACAACTTAGCAATTGATACAGCAATATTATTTTTGTTGATTCCAATAGCATGTATAATAGGATTTTTTATCGGAGGATATCTATTCACGCCTTTATTCATATTTGTGCATAAAAAAATTCTAGGACGCAAGTTAATTTATGGTATTAAGGAAATGCATAAACCTAAAGAGTTTAAGGGTGCCTTTCTAAGCGTTCTCTTCCCAGCATTGTTGGCATTCAATTTTGGGATTCTTCTCAGTGATGAGCCCATTCTTCATGAATTTCTTTTCAGTGAAACTTTTATGGATGCGGGAGATGCTATACTTCAAATTCTCACGTTAGTATTTCTTTTTCCAATTGTCTCTGGAATTGCTATTTGCGTATTTTCAGCAACATATTTTTTGCTAGATTCGGGGATTGAATACACGAATAAAAACCAGAAAAAAGTGCTTAGAGGTTCTTTTCCTGCCGAAGTTAGGTCAATGGGTGGATTCTATTTGTACTATCTCAAAGGTTATGCTGGTATCTCGGTAGTAATCAGCCTAGTTAAGTTATTAATATCATTTTTCTCTACAATAGGAGATGTAGGTGGTGCGATTTACATCATAAATGCCATAACGTGGCCTTTAATTCCATTTGCAATTACTTTCTTCATGATCCCTGTCAGTATAATTCAAGATGTAACATATGAAAGAAGAAAAAAATATACCATAAAATGGGCAGAAAAATTCGAGATTCGTGGACAATTAGAAGATCCTTTGGGAACAAATCAATAGGCTAGCTGTAACTTTTATCCATCAAATTTAACTATTATATCTCCCACACATTTTTTTTTAGAATATAACAAGCATTCCTTGATCTCGGGTTTTAATTCATATTTAATTCCTAATGCGTCTAACCAGCAACATACTCGAAAAACTACGCCACATTCATAACCTTGCTTTACTCCAATCATTTTCATTCCTTCAAATGCGAAGCATGTATCCATCTCCCAGTGCATTCGATTTTTTTCAGGAAAAGTATATTCAAATTTCATGAAATCTCCCTTTAATATGCTAAAGCCATCATCGATGAATTTTTTAAGTTGTTCGAAGGTAGATATTTTCGTGTTATCCATTCCCAATGCTTTTCGAATTCTTTGCATTTCCAAAACAGATAAGTTTTTTATAGCACCCTTATTGAGCTTGTTTGCCGCATCGATTCCATATTCTTTTACTGCGTTATAAAACCACGCGCCATCATGCGTCATCCAACATTTAACAAGAAGTTCCTTTAATTCGTGCTTATTAAGTTTTTCAAATAACGACATTTAATACTCAAAATTAAGCTTATATATAGTTAAGCATGATAAAAAGCTATTTAATTTAAAATATTTGGAAAATGAGGACGACTAACAGATAACTATCTAAAATAATAAATTATAATTTATTTTTGATCTTATCTATTTTAAAGGTATTAATTCGAATGACTGACCAAGATACCTTAATTCTAGAAGAACCAGAATATTTAAAGAAGTTGGAATTGACTATTGGGAGAATTATTCCAATTTTGAATGAAATCAATGAAGATTCATTTGGAATTCAAATTAAGGCAAAAAAGATTATTGGATTAGGTTTGGCAAAATGTGGTTTGGATGTTTTTCCGGATTCAATTTCTACAATAAAAACATTGAAAATCTTGACATTAAAGAGCAATAGGATCGCGAAAATTCCCGAATCGATAGGGAATCTTAATGTATTAACCAGTTTAGATCTGAGAAACAACAGATTAGAACGCCTTCCAAATAATTTTTGGAAATTAAAGAATTTAAAATTTTTATACATGGAAAATAATAACTGGATGGATGAATGGAGGTTAATCCAAAATTATGATATTGCTTCGGTCTTGGAGTTTTGTAGAGGAAACACCCCATTATTCCTCTACGCAGCATTTCCTTCAGCATTTGGACAAGTTTATAGAATAGAAGAATTTTTAAGTCTTTTAAAAAGTAATAAAGAAATTCTCGAAATTTATCACGATAATGCTGAAAAATTGGTTGAATCCCATATTTTACTACTTTTTTGCACCAAGAATTCACGAGATGAGGATTATTTCATTGAAAGCTTGAGTTTAGCATTAAGACACCATATTGAAATCATCCCCATTAAAGATACGAGCATTGATTGGGCTGATTTAAATCAGATTGATCTAAGTAAGAAAAATTTGGGATACCATGATCTAGGCAATAAAAAAGGGTTTATTATAACAACTAATAATGTTAGAAGTTTAGCAGCTAAAATTAATGATTTTATAATGCAATACAAGCGCACTGTAAACTTATTTGAAAAATTTTAATCCTACCAAATATTAATTAACCGAATGATTATCATGATTTTTGAGGAAGAAAAGAAGAATTTATTGGTATTTTTTATTGTATCGTTTTTAACTTCATGGCTTCTATGGTTACCTAGCATCTTAGTCTCTGCTGGATTAATTGCTCCGGGACCAATAGAAATTCTGGGAAACCTTGCGATTTTTGGACCTTTTATTGCTGCATTTCTGCTAAGTTCCCTAAAAGGAGGAAAAGGAGAAGCAAAGCGATTATTTTTAAGCGGATGGAATTTTAAATTTAAGAAGGTTTGGATTTTTTCATTATTTATTCCCATTTTTACTTCAGGATTAGCAATATTTATTGTGAGCATTATTGAACCCATGGATAGATTTCAGTACGCAACTCCATTAATCTTGTGGATCCCAAACTTCATTCTATTCTACTTTATTGGAGGCCCATTTACAGAAGAATATGGGTGGAGAGGATATGCTTTAGATCGCCTGCAGTCAAAATTTAACGCTTTATTTTCAAGTCTAATTTTAGGGTTGATTTGGGGAGTATGGCATTTACCGCTATTCTTTATCAGTGGAAGTGTGCAAAGTCAGTCAAACATGCCAATATATGAATTTGTATTATTGCAAATGGTTTTGTCCATCCTCTATACATGGATACTCAATAATAATAGAGATAAAGGTGGAAACATCAACGTATTTTTAGCGATCATGTTCCACGCAATGGGAAACTTCTCTTCAATGATTTTTCCTTACTGGGTGACTGGCTTAGGAAGATGGATAATTTTCATCATTAATCTCCTCATCGTGGTAATAGCATGTATAATCTATGGAGTAAAAAGACTTTCAAAAAACTCAATTAATACCTAAAACTGTAAATGGTTTTGAAAATGAACACGACAATATATTATTTTACTGGGACCGGTAATTCCTTAAAAATTGCCCAACTCTTATGTGATAAACTTAAGGAATGTGAATTGGTGTCGATTGCAAGCATTTGGGAAGAGGAAAGTATTAAATCTAATAGTGAAAAAATTGGATTTGTTTTTCCATTATATTATGCGGGATTGCCCAAGATAGTAAAAGATTTCATAAATAAAATGGATTTTAGTAATTCTGAGTACTTTTTCACTATTGTTACAAGTGCAGGAGATATAACTGATTTACCATTATTTCAAATTGAGAAGATCTTGGTCAAAAAATCAAAGAAATTAAATGCAGGATTTTTTATAAGAATGCCTAATAACTATATTATTGGGTATGATGTTGATCCCAAAGAAAAAGAGTCGGAACTCTTTGAGATTGCAGATAAAAAAATTGAAGAAATTTTCAAAATTATAAAACAACAAGTTGATAGTATTAGGATTGACTCTAATGAAAATAAAAGAAATCGAAAAGCAAAATTTAATCAAGAATTTCATGACAGTGTCAATCAGAACGATAAAAATTTCTATACTGATGAAAATTGTAATAGTTGCGGAATTTGTGAAAAAATCTGTCCAGTTAAAAACATTATTCTAGTTGATGGTAAACCTGAATGGCAGCATAAATGTCAGCAGTGTTTAGCTTGTATTAATTATTGTCCTGAAAAAGCGATACAATTTGGATCCCTAACTTTAAAAACTCAAAGATACCATCATCCAGAAATTAGTTTTAAGATTCTAATGGAAACAGTTAAGAAATAACTCGATAGAGATATACATTATATGGATAATTATTCAGAATTCCTAATCTGCATGATTGGTCTCCATTTACTTTATAAACGGAGAAAATTTTTATATTGTAATTTTAATAGTGAAAATTAAGAATTATGACAATTAAAGAGAAAATAAAAGCATATATTGACTTAACCAGAGCTCATTTTGCTCCCGTATGGCCGTTATTGTTTGTATCCGGGCTCATGCTTGCGTTTAGAAATGAAGGTTTCTTTTCTGGGGAGATTCTTATTTTAGCAATTTTCATAGGTCTTATTGGTTTTGAAGCTGGAATGGTATTAAACGATATTGTTGATCATAATGTAGATAAAAAGGATACTGACAATACTTTAACTAATTATTGGCGACCGTTTAATGAGCGCCCAATTCCTTCAGGAATAATATCGCTAAAAGAAGCTATTGCTGTTTTCCTTATCTTCGTATTGATCACGGTCATTTTAATAGCATTTTTACCGTTTCCCAATCTTATATATGTATATCTCATTATGGTTTATGCATACTCCATGGAAGTCTTCTATCAACTCGTTAAAAGAAAGCAGAAATTTCCATTTGCTCAATTATTAGGAAGAACTGATCTCGTCATGTTTCCAATCGCAGGGTATTTAATTATTGGCCAATTTGATTTTACAGCAGTATTATACATACTATTTCTCTATCCCTGGGCTCTTGTTCATCTCGGTGCGAATGATATCGTAGATACTGTAAATGATGAAGCAAAAGAATTGAAGACTGTAGCTGGATTGTACGGGATCAAAGGGAATAAATTATGGGTAATCATTTTTACTGTTATTCACCTTATTACATCAGCAATGTTTGTCTTATTGGATATGGGAACGATTGCCTTGATCGGATTTTCCATAGCATGGGCATTACTTATAATCGCGAATATACTCATCGTAAAAAGTAAGGATTCAAAATCAAGATTGAAGGCTTTACCTCTATTTCATGCAACATTATTGATTTACATCTTATCAATAATAATCGATTCAGCAGTAATAATTTAGAATCAAATCTGAATAATACCTTTTTTATTGAAATTTAAATTATTTCAGAATGCTATTTTTTTAATATAGTTTATTCTTCTCGTATCTTGATTAATTCTCATTTCATATAAAAATATAAGCGAGTTTATCTAGATTTAAATCAAAACTTGCTAAAAAATTTTAAAAATATCTAAAGAAGGTTAGTGAAAAAACGTGTGTGCCCAAGAAAGTACTGAGGGTGATAGAAACAACCCTTATTCATTTGATGATTATTTATTCGTTAAAAATCAATTTAATTTCTATAGAGATGATGATTTTTTAAAAGCATTACTTAAAAAGTATACGGGTTCAGAATTCGAGAGAATAGATGCAGAACTTAAGGAGATGTCGGATAAAATTTCCTATCGTTGGAGAGATTTAGCAGATGAGGCAACTCGGCTTGAAAATCGAGCTAAGTGTACGGTAGTACAACATTATGATGCTCATAATCATAGAATAGATAGGATAAAAAGAGCTGCTGAAACCGAGCAGCTCGAAAAGGAGATATTTAGTTTAGGCTTATTCGATCCTAAAAGAAATACCGCTTGGAGTAGATTTGCGAAAATGTTTCTCCTATATCAGTTGGGAGAGATGGGAGTGATGTGTCCTGTTGCTTGTACCCATGGAATGGTTTGGTTAATGCAAAAATATGAAGATGAATTAAGTTCAGAAGCAAAAAAGTGTCTAGCAGCCGTTCGAGATGGCATCAATGGAGAATACAGTTTAGGTTCACAATTTATTAGTGAAATTCAAGGAGGGAGTGATGTAGCAGCTAATTTAGTAGAAGCTGTTTATGAAGAGGAAGAGGGTCCTGATGGAATTTCAAATTGCTGGCGTTTATACGGTCAAAAATTCTTCTGTTCTGCAATGCAAGCAGATTATTCTATCGTCACAGCAAAACCTAAGAATGTTCCATCATCAACAAGAGTCGCTGCATTTGCTGTTCCAGCTTGGCTTCCCGGAAATAAAGAAAAGGAAAAAAGAAATTCATATACTATTGATCGACTCAAACAAAAGCTAGGTACGGCTGAACTCCCCACAGCAGAGATAACTTACAATGGTGCAGTCGCATATCCCGTAGGTCCTTATGAAAAAGGATTAGCAGATGTCGTTGGAATTGTCCTTTCTCTATCGAGACTTCATATTGCTTTTGGCATGGCAGCAGGAGGACTTCGTGTTGCAAGGGAAGCTATATTATATGCACAGTATAGAAGTGCCTTTGGAGTTCCAATTGCATCTTTTCCATTAATGATGACTCAGATTAATGATTTAAAACATGCTGTCATGAGAACAACGGCAGGTGGGTTTAAATTATATTCAGAGTTTATTCATTTTGGTGAGAATTTAATTAGTGGGATAAGAGAATTACAAAAAATTGATGATATTGAAGAACGAAAACGACGATTCAGATTACGTGAGCTTATAATGCTATGTAAGATTGCTGTTGCTGATGAAGCTCCCGCACTGATACGTACGGCAATTTCATTTTTTGGTGGTCATGGAATAATGGAGGATTTCATAGCATTACCGCGCTTCCATCGAGATTCCATGATAATGGAACTTTGGGAAGGTCCCAGAAATGTTCTACTCACTCAAATTCATCGTGATCTCCAAAGAGTCGCTGAATGGTATTCTGCAGAAGAATTTATCAGAGACGTGCTGGAGGGAGCCGATAGTAGTATCGTAGAACCTTTAGCAAAAAGGTTTGCAAGGATTGTTTCTCATGATAGCCTTTTAAGAAGCGACGAAATAACGTTAAATATTTGCAAGGATTGGCAAGAACTTTCTAATAAGATTGTTAGAGTATATCAAGAACAAGCTTTAGTTGATCTTAATTACGAAGAAAAACCATTGAAATTTTCAAAATTATTCCGGAAATTTAAAAAGAGATTAAGCGAGAAAAGAGAAGAAGACCTTGTAGTTCTTGTATAAAAATTTTATATTTTTTCAAATTTTCTTCCACAATTTTTACAAAAGTGGTAGTTGTAGTTTCCTGCAGTACCACAAAAGGTACAATATCTAATCCTATATTTATCATCTTTCAAAGCCTGAGAAGGTTTTGGTGTTTGGTAAGTATTTTGAGGTGGATTAGATGTTTGAAGAGGGATTGATGCTTGAGGGGGAGCAAATTTCTGGGGTTGGGGTGTTTGTATTAGTTGTGAATCAACTTTGATTGGTTGTCTAGGCTTAAATTCCTCCACTTGTCGAGTTCTTCCTCCCGGAATTTTGTCGAAATCAAAGAATTCTTCATTTGTCCTCCCGGATAGATAAGTAGGAGTGATGTTCAATTCATTAACCCAATTATTAATTAATTTTTTTGGCGTTAACCATTGAATTCCATAACCAAGTGCAAGTGAAACTTCAATTCTGATATATGTCTTAGAATCTCTGAGATTAAAGGAAAAATCGATTATATAATCCTCTCCGTTTGATGTTAATGACATTCCACGATGAATTTTTAATGTCTTCACTAATTTATCAGATGATACGCTTTCTTGTTCGATATTTCCTTTATTCCTATGCCAAAAAGTTGATGTTTGTTCATATATCTCTTCCAAAGGTGAACTTTTAATAAAATAGAAATATTTATGACCCATTTTTTTCACGCTCTAATATAATAGAGATCAAAGTTTCATTAATGAATTTAAGCCTAAATCACTTTTTTTTATTCGTGTGGTAATAGAATTATTAAGAAGATGATCAGTAATATACCACCTATAAAGATTAATGCTTGAATAATAGATTTTTTTAGATTTTTCTCCTTTATAAGTTCAGGCATAAGTTCGGTACTAGCTATGTATATAAATCCTCCACCGCTAAATGCTAAAAAGAACATATTAAACAAAACAAATGGACTTGAAAAAATTAATGCTACTAAACCACCAATTAAAGCAACCATTGCACTAATGAAATTGAATATGAGAGCTTTCTTCTTTGTAAAACCACCATATAAGAGAATCCCGAAATCACCAATTTCTTGCGGTAGTTCGTGAAATAACACAGCAAGCGTAATCACAATACCCGTTGCGGGTCCGTTTAAAAATGCTACCATAATTATGATCCCATCTAAGAAGTTATGTAGACCATCACCAATTAAATTAAGGAGTGCAAAACTCTTTATGTTACTCCCTTTTTCCAAGACTTTACTAGAACCTTCAGTTAGATTATCATAACAAACTAATTGATTTTCGTGTTCATGAGCGTGACCATGAAACCAATAAATGAATCGTTCTAAAATGAAAAAAGTCACGAATCCGAAAATAACATTAACAAATATGAAAGCGTCAGTAATTCCAGCTCCTTCAGCATTAAGTTCTTCAAGATGGTGTAAGGATTCTGGTATTAGATCAAATAATGCTGTAGCAAGTATCGAACCCGTAGCAAATGCGACAAGGATAAATAGTATTTCATCAAGGGTTCTTTCTTTCAAGGAGATCATAAACACTCCAATTAGACTTACACAACCAATAAGAAAAATCATTAAAAATCCTAATATTGGATCCATAATATCACTAATCTAAGAAGATTTCTTTAAAAATTTAATTCCTTCCGAATCAAGACGTTCATTGCACATCCGATCACATATAGAAATGAATTGATTATCTCTCGGGACTCGAATAAACTTCACCTTCTCATATTTCCCTACAAGTTTATGTATTTCTTTATTCAATTTCTTCAAATGGGGATAATTAATTTTCCAGTTTCCATTAATTTGTTGTATAGCAAGATTACTATCTGAAAAAAGTTCTATTTCCCCTTTAGAATATTCTTGAGCTAATTTTAATGCATTAGTAATAGCTGTATATTCAGCAACGTTATTGGTAGTTTTTCCAATATATTCGCAATTCTCATGGAGAATTTTATTATTATATACAAAAATAAAGGCACTTGCTGAAGGACCCGGATTACCCCGAGAAGCTCCATCGACGTAAACTTTTAGAAAACTTAATCCCGTCTTACTCATAATATTCTTATTCTCAAGATTTAAAAGGTCAGATTTTATAGTTTCTATTATTATATTATATTATATTATGCTAATAAATCTATAAATTTGACCACATTTTCATTTGGTTTATTTAAGTTTATTAGTATTTGAAATTGAATTTTAGTTTTATGTCTCAAAATTTTTCTTTTTTCCTGATTAGGTCGAAACCAAACTTCACCTTGCTACTTTTATGAATTATCTATAAATCCATTTCAGCATTTTGTATTTTTAATCAAGAATACCTTGAGTTATATTATTTTGATGCAGATTTTTTATCAATTATTGTGATTTGCCCCGTCGACCCATTAACCCGTAATAATTGTCCTGTTTTTATAAGAGTGGTTGCATTCACTACACTTACCACGGCGGGAATATTATGTTCCCTTGCAATAACGGCCCCATGCACCATCATCCCTCCTACTTCCATAATTAAGCCTTTAGCAATGAGAAATAGGGGCGTCCATGAGGGATCAGTTGCTGGACATACTAAAATCTCTCCTGACCTCAGTTCAGACTTATAAGGGTTATGAACTATTCGTGCATATCCCTCTACTACTCCAGGAGAGACAGGGGAACCTATTAATAGTCCGGGTTTTTTTGAAGATAATTGTTCATCTGAAACTGAACTAGTATAAAAAACTCTACCATCATTTGCAATCACACGTGGAACCAATTTCCGCAGCTTTTCACGATCAAATGATTCCTTACGTTCCTCAATTATTTTTTTCCAATTTTGCGTTTCTTCATTTAACATTTTTTCTATTTCCTCGTAATGTATGAAAAAGACATCACTTGGTTTACTGATAATCCCGTCATTGACAAATAAACTACCTAATTTTAAGAATAAAGAATGAAAAATCCAGAACATTCGTACTAAAACGAATTTAGGATATTCCCTAAATCCCGCTAAATTTCTTATACGGTAGAAGAAAAAGTTCAATAGTTTTGCTTTGAAATACCCAAATCGAGAATTTCTCACTAAAGAGAATAGACGATGATATGCGATATAGGTTGATTTCCTCCCCTTTTTAAATAATGAATCAGGACTTTCATCATCAGGTAAGAGCATATATGATTTAATTGTATCTATAACTACTTTAGGTTGTTCATTCCATCTTTCTCGACCTAAGTCAATTTCTGCTAATCCGCGGAATCCATAAGCAGATATAAATTCTTTAATGCCTTTTTGAGCGATCTTAGGTAATGATTCATTTAAAAAATTCATTGTTAATTCATCGGAATCTGTTTGTTTGAAGAGAAATAACAATTCTGGATCTTTTTTTAAAACTGCTGCTGTTTTTCCAAGCATTAAGTTCATACTTGTGGTTGGATTAAATGATAAACTTCGCGTAAATTCTAACGGAAGAGAAGTGTTTCCTGTTAAGATTGAGAGAATTGACAATGGAAGGTACCCCAATGCTATTATGGGAATTACCGAAGTTAAAACATATTTTCCTGAACGTTCCATCCATTTTGTATAAAAATTAAAGATTTCTAAAGGAGTTGTTATTTTTTGACTTTTTTGTTGTATAAGATTAACGAATTTCTCGGTGAATTGATATCTATTTTCACGCTCATTGATGGGATCCAATATCATTTTTCTAAATTGTGGTAACATGAAAATTAAAAATCTAATTAAATGCTTTATGGCTGAAAAAGGGGGTCGTTTCTTCTTTTGAAGAAATTTCTCAGATAATAGTTGTTGGAATATTTCTAATGCAACAGGGTCTATGATTATGAGCAGCCTAGTTGCGATACTCCTAAGTCCTACATGCGTTAACGCTGATGTAAAGTCCATCCAGATTCTTTCACCATTGTGACGTAAAAACTTTTGGGTTTTATAGGTTAGTTTAGATGCGAATAATTTTGCGACGCTTAATATGAAATGAGTAATATTATCCCTCCCGAGTGGTGTCATTGGCTCTAACATTCCTTGCACAGCACCAAACGATAGATAAACTTGAGGAGGTCCGTTTAAAAAGTCTTTAGTTAGGGGATACAGAGTAGTTACAGGTCTAGATTGAATTAAATAAAGAGTTCCATCTGCAAAAGCCCATTCGATATCTTGCGGACTATGAAAGTAATTTTCAACTTTTTTCCCAAGAATTGTTAACTGTTTAACTTGTAATTCATCTAAACTACTTTTTTTATGAACATCTCTAGAATCTGGTTGGATCCCACCTTCTAATTTAGGTAATATTGAAAATTTCTTTGACCCTACCTTTTGATCAATAATTTTATTTGCTATTGTATCTATGACGTAATGATCTGGCTCAATTTGACCAGATACTAGAGCTTCTCCTAAACCGAAAGTTGCATCAATAACATATTCTGATCTTTTTTCTGTTAGTGGATTGACTGTAAAAAGTACGCCTGAAATTTCGCTCGCTATTAACTGTTGAACTACAACTGCAAGAGCAAGATTTTCGGAACTAATATGATTAATTCTCCGATAATATATTGCACGAGCGGTAAAGAGACTACTCATACATTCAATAATTGATGGAATTAAACTCTTAGAATCTACAACAT
>Ga0315536_1001059_pt1 | contig 13989 bp, 22 predicted proteins | sample SalMarSW160230MG_FD_203093 | JGI IMG/M metagenome (GOLD analysis project Ga0315536, IMG submission 203093) | Salt marsh sediment microbial communities from the Plum Island Ecosystem LTER, Massachusetts, United States - Salt Marsh Sediment SW1602-30 ... | reverse complement strand
TTTAATGCATTCTAAAAGACCGATTACTCTATTATAATTAAAATATCTTGGAGTGTATACTCTTCTTAAAAAAGAGCTTATTAGATAATTTAATTCTCCATCTTTTTGTTCTTCAGGAAGTTCGTTCATTATTGTGATAACTTCACCGATAACACCTTCCCATTTGTCTCTTTCTTCTGGTTTTATATATGGCATTTTATATCTTCTTAAATAAGATTTCAGCCTTTTTAATTTTACTTATCTTTAAAGGAGAATTAATATTCCCATAATTTATTTCAAATCCAAACTGTTTGGCAATCTTCTCAGATGTAGAAGGCATAAATGAAAAGAGTAAAATTCCGATTATCTTTATTGAATCAGCAAGTTCATACAAAACTTTTTTGTCATGGGTTTCCCATGGTTTCTTTTTTTGTATATATTCATTGCATACATCAATAAAAGAAAATACTTCATTAAGGACTTTATCAATTTCTAAATTTTCAAATAATTTTTCAATTTTTTTTATCTTTATTTTTTTAGATAGGTTATTATCTATTTTTTCAAGTCCGTATTTTTCGATTAAAGCAGAAACCCTTGATATTAAATTTCCAAGTTTATCTGCAAGCTCATTATTATGCCTCTCAACCAATGACTTTTCTGAGAAATCTCCATCCTCCCCCTCTGCAAAGGGAAATTGTCTGCACACAAAATATCTTATTGCATCTGCCCCATATTTTTCTACAAGGATTTTAGGGGAAATTGCGTTTCCGAGACTCTTTGAAATTTTCTGCCCATTAAACGTTAAAAATCCGTGAATAAAAACAGTTTTAGGCAATGCATAACCAGAGGATTTTAAGAACGCAGGCCAGTAAACTGCATGAAACCATCCGTTATCTTTTCCAAGCAGATGAATTGTTGCTGGCCAGTATTTGTGATTCTTCCCTGATCCTGAAATATAATTAAAAAGAGCATCAAACCACACATAGACAATATGTTTTTTATTCAATGGAAAAGGAATCCCCCAATTAAAACTTGTCCTTGAAATGCTCAAATCTTTTAATCCTTCCTTAACCCGATTTGCCATTTCATTTTTTCTTTCCTTAGGCAGAACAAATTTAGGGTCCTTTTTGTATAAATCAAGCAAAAATTTTTCATACTTGCTTAACCTAAAAAAATAAGATTCTTCCTTAAGTCTTGTTATGGGTTTTTTATGAATAGGACAGCAACCTTCTTCTAAATCTTTTTCAGTATAATATGCCTCACAACCAGTACAGTAATACCCCTCATATTCCCCCAGATAAATATCACCATTTTTGTAACATTTTATAATCGCTTCCTGAACAAGTTTTTCATGATCTTTATCAGTTGTCCTTATAAATCGGTTGGGTTCTATGTTTAACTGTTTCCAGGCATCTTTGAATTTCTTGGAAAGTTCATCAACAAACTTTTTAGGAGTCTTGCCTGCTTTTTCAGCAGCTTCCTGTATCTTTTTGCCATGTTCATCTGTCCCAGTCAAAAACCAAACATCTTCTCCAAGAAGTTTATGCCATCTTGCTAAGACATCCGCTACAATTTTTTGATAAGCATGTCCGATATGGGGTTCTGCATTCGGGTAATCAATTGCTGTAGTAACATAAAATTTCTTTGCCATCCTCCGTTTAAAGAAAAGATATATAAAAAATTAACTATCCTATTAAATAAGCGCCATTAGTTTACTGGCAGAATGAAACCTTCCCAAGGTTTAGAACCGGGTTCAATTCCCGGATGGCGCATAAATCCTAATTTATGCTCCCAAAATTATTTAAACGTAATTAAACACTGAAAGTATATGTTTAAGAAAAAAGAATGTAAGAAATGTCGAAGAAAAATAGATGGGAAATATAGCTTTTGCCCCTATTGCGGAAACCAATTATACCATAATGAAGAAAAAGAAGACTGGGGAATGTTAGGGAAAGATGATATAATGTCTCAGATAAATGAAATAAAGCTTCCAATGGGCTTCAATACAATATTTAATTCACTTCTTAAAAACTTAAACAAAGAAATTGAAAAAACAGAAAAAGATTTTTTGAATGAAGATAAAAAAATAAAGAAAGATGGATTAAGCATAAGCATTTCTACTTTTGGCAACGGTCCTCCGAAAATTAAAGTAACCAATTTAGGAAATAGTAAACAAACAGAACCAAAAAAAGAGATTAGTAAATTCAAACAAAATATTTTTACAAAGGAGAAAGTAAAAGAATTTGCAAGTTTGCCTAGAGAAGAACCAAAAACAAATATAAGAAGATTTTCAAATAAAGTTGTATATGAACTTGAAATGCCAAAAGTAAGATCTCTAGAAGATATTTCAATAATCAAACTTGAGAATAGCATAGAGATAAAGGCAATAGCAAAAAATAAAGCGTATGTCAAATTAATTCCAATCAATCTGCCAATAAAAAATTACAATCTTTCTGGCGGGAAATTAACCCTTGAATTAGGGATTAAAAATTAAGGGATAAAGATTGGACTCATAAAATGCATATAGGAATAATCCTTGATGGAAATAGAAGATTTGCTAAGAACAATAAAAAACAATTCTGGAAAGGACATGAATCAGGAGCAGAAAGAGTAGAGAATCTTTTAAACTGGTGCATTGAATTAAAAATAAAAGAACTTACACTATATTGTTTTTCTCTTGAAAATTTTGACAGGTCAAAAAAAGAAGTCAATTTTCTTATGGATCTTTTTAAGAAGTGGTTTAAAAAATTGGAGAATGATAAAAGAATAATAGAAAATAAGGTTAAGATTAAATTTGCAGGAGAAAGAGAAAAGCTGGATAAAGGAATTCAAGCCATTATGGAAAGAATAGAGAGAAAAACAGAGGGGTATGATAATCACATAATCAATTTTGCGATTGCTTATGGTGGGAAACAGGAGATAATCTCTGCAGTCAAAAAGATGATAAAAGAAAATAAATCAATAAATGAAAAAAACCTTCAGGATTCTTTATGGATAAAAGATGAACCAGATTTAATAATAAGAACAGGCGGAGAAAAAAGAATGAGCAATTTTCTTCCATGGCAATCAACTTATAGTGAATGGATTTTTCTTAACAAGATGTGGCCAGAATTTACAAAAAAAGATCTGGAAAACGCAATAAGCGAATTCAAAAGCAGAAAAAGAAGGTTCGGCAAATAAAAAGTAAAAACTTTTAAATAACTCTTCTGCTATTTCTCCATATGAGGCTGTAGCTCAGCTTGGTTAGAGCACTGCTCTGATAAGGCAGGGGTCCACGGTTCAAATCCGTGCAGCCTCATTTAAAATAAATTTTACAAAGTCTTCCAAATACTAACCTTTAAAAATAAACTTTTTCTAAAATATTCATGACAAAGGGAATGTATCATTATATAAAACAGGCATGGAAAAAACCAGAAAAAGAAACTCTAAGAAAACGTATGGTAGAGTGGAGACATAGTTCTGTTTTTACAAAAGTAGAAAAACCATTAAGATTAGATAGAGCCAGAAGTTTGGGGTATAAAGATAAGAAAGGTTTTGTTATAGTTAGAGTAAGAATAAAGAGGGGCGGACATAAAAGACCAAGACCAAACAAAGGAAGAAGAAGTAAAAGAATGCATATTAACAAGAATCTAAAAATGAATTATAAATGGATAGCAGAACAAAGAGTTGGAAAAAAATACAAAAATTTAGAGGTATTAAATTCATATCAGATTGGGAAAGATGGAGTAAATTATTTTTATGAAGTTATATTGGTGGATCCAACAAGATCAGAGATCAAAAATGATAAAACAATAAATTGGATATGTTCTCCAAAAAATAAAAAAAGAGCGATAAGAGGTTTGACTTCCCCTGGAAAAAAGGCAAGAGGATTAAGATAAATATTTAAATCCTTTTTTGTTATTTTTTGTATGTTATCACAAGAGCCAATTGACTTGGATAAAGTGTCAAAAGAAGAGGTAGATAAAGAAATTCTTAGATTAGGCATAATTGCCGAACTTGATGCGATAAACCTGTATGAACAACTAGCATCAAAAACAAAAAATAAAAACATTAAAGCAGTTTTATTAGATATAGCAAAAGAAGAAAAAACTCATGTTGGGGAATTTCAGACTTTACTTCTTGAATTAGACAAAGAACAAGTTGAAGAAAATCAAAAAGCAATGGATGAAGTAAAAGAATTAACAAAATGAGGTTTCAGAAACTTAATGTTATAACAGACATCTTAGCATTAATAGCATTTATCATTTCTGCTAGTTCTGGAATAACATTGGTTCATGTTTTTAGAAAGATTATTCCAACAACAGACATGCTACTTGGGATGTCTATTAATGCGTGGAGGACTATCCATGATTATTCAAGTATAATCCTTATTATTTTAATAATAGTTCACATATTATTCCATATCGGTTGGATTAAGGAAATTCCAGATATATTAAAAGCAAAAATTCAAGGACAAAATGGCAACAAAAAAAGGACAAGTGTATAAATGTGAAATATGTGGGAATGTGGTAGAAGTAAAAGAAGAGGGTGTTGGAACCTTGGTTTGCTGTGGAAAGAATATGGTTCTCCAATAGTATTAAAAACATTTATTTCTTATTAATGAAAAGAGAAAATGAATTACAAAAAACTTGCAGACCTTTATGATTCGCTTTCTGGAACAACAAAAAGACTTGAAAAAACAAAAATTCTTTCTGATTTTTTAAAAGATTTACAAGAAGAAGATAGAGAAGTATTATATCTCCTATTAGGGGATATTTATCCGGAATTTGATGAAAGAAAGATAGGAATAAGCAGTCAGCTGGCAATAAAAGCAATTTCAAAAGCAACAGGGACAGAAAAAGAAAAAGTTGTGCATGAATGGAAAACTATTGGAGATTTAGGAAAAGTTGCTGAAAAGCTAACAAAGGAAAAAAGACAAAGAACACTTCATCATCATATACTAACAACAGGAAAAGTTTTAGAAAATTTAAGAAAATTACCGGAATTGGAAGGAAAAGGGACTGTAAACAAAAAAATTTCTTTAATAACTGAATTATTAACATCAGCTTCTCCAATAGAAGCACTTTATTTAACAAGAACATTAATTGGGGACTTAAGAATAGGTATAAAGGAAAGCACAATAAGGGAATCTATGGCAAAGGCTTTTTTCAAAGGTGAAAAAAAGGCTTCAAAAGAAATTCAGGATGCAATAGACAAATCAAATGATATCGCTGCCGTTTTTGAAATTGTAAAAGATGGAAAGATAAAAGAATTAAAAAAAGTAAAACTTGAAATTGGAAAACCAGTAAAAGTAATGCTTGCCCAAAAAGCAAAAACAATAAAAGAGGGCTTTGAAAAAGTGGGGAAGCCTTGCGCTATAGAATACAAGTATGATGGTTTTAGGCTTGTGATACACAAAAAAGATGATAAGGTAATTTTATTTACAAGAAGACTTGAAAATGTCACAAAACAATTTCCAGAAGTAGTCGGTTATATTAAAAAATATGTAACTGGAAAATCTTTTATTCTTGATTCAGAAGCAGTTGGTTTTGATCGGAAAACAAAAGAATACAAGCCATTCCAAAGCATAAGCCAGAGAATAAAAAGAAAATATGACATTGATAAACTTGTAGAAAAATTACCTGTTGAAGTAAATGTTTTTGATATTTTATATTATAATAGAAAATCCCTCCTTAATGAACCATTCAGAAAAAGAACAGAACTTGTAAGGAAGATTATAAAGAAGCATGCGTACAAGATAATTCCTTCAAAACAGATAATCACAAGCAATGAAAAAAGAGCAGAAGCATTCTATAAAAAAGCGTTAGAGGATAATCAAGAGGGGGTTATGATGAAAAATTTAGATTCAGAGTATAATCCTGGAAGTAGAGTTGGTCATATGCTAAAAGTAAAACCAGAAGAAAGAGATTTAGATCTTGTTATCACTGGCGGCGAGTATGGAACAGGAAAAAGATCAGGCTGGATTTCAAGTTTTATAATTTCATGTATAGACAAAGGTAAATTTTTAGAGGTTGGGAAAGTAGGAACAGGTTTTAAAGAAAAAAAAGAACAAGGAGTTTCTTTTGAAGAACTGACAGATAAGATTAAGCCTTTAATAGAAAAAGAAAAAGGAAGAAAAGTTAGTATAAAACCAAAAATAGTTATCTCAGTAACCTATCAAGAAATTCAAAAATCGCCAACATATTCATCGGGTTTTGCTTTAAGATTCCCACGTTTTACAGCATTGCGCCCAGATCGTTCTCCTAAGGGAATAAATTCATTAGAAGATCTTAAAGAGGAATTTAAAAAACAACAAGGAAGAAATTGGAAATATGGTTAAAAAAACCTTTATAAAGGATTTTTTCTAGTATTTATTATAAAATGGTCTCAAAAAGTAATTATAAAATACAGAATATTGTAGCTACAGCATCTCTTGGAAAACCTGTTCCTTTAACAAAATTGGCAAGAACACAACCGAACACAGAATACAATCCAGAAACTTTTCCGGGACTCGTATTAAGAATTAAAGAACCAAAATCAGCAGTTCTTGTTTTTTCATCAGGGAATCTAGTGTGTACTGGAACAAAATCAGTTTCACAGGTGAGAGAAGTAATAGACGCTGTTATAAAACAATTAAAAAAAATAAATGTGAAGATTACAACAAAACCAAAGATAACAGTCCAGAACATTGTAGCTTCTGGAACAATCAATCTAAAACTCAATCTTAATTTCCTTGCATTGGAAATGCAGAATACAGAATATGAACCAGAACAATTTCCAGGATTAGTATACAAGTTAATAGAACCAAATGCAACCTTCCTTCTTTTTAGTAATGGGAAACTTGTCTGTACAGGAACAAAAAACAAGCAGCAGCTTGAGGATAGCATGGCTCAATTATTAAAAAATGTAAAAGAAGCATTGAAAAATTATAAATAATTCTTAAACAAAAGCTTTTTATAGGTTAAAAATTACTCCTTATTAGTTACACTAAAATGGGAAATACTATAATTGAAGGATTTACAGAAGAAAAGATAAGATTTCTTAGAGAAGCATCTGATGTTCATATTGTTTATAGAAAAACCGGGGATTATAGGATTATCTCTAATGAAGGAAGGAGTATTGGAGAATTAATAAAAAAAGAAGACAATGATGATTTACATAGAACATATAACTTGACAGTTTTTGATAATGATTATGATAGATTTTTTAATCCAACACTAACAAATGAAAAGGTAGATGAACTAAAAAAAATAGCAGAAAATCTCATTAAATTTAGAGACTTAAAAGAAAAAACCCCCCATTTGTACACAAATCCGAAAACAATAAAATCTAATCGGATAGGAAGGATCTTTATGCCAATTGGAAAAAAAGATAAATATGAGATGAGATATTCAGAAATGATTCATGGAAGTTTATACAATCAAAGAAGGATTATAAGGTTGGCTGCATAATTTTTATTATACTATAGAAATTAATATAAAGAATGTCTAAGTTTTCTAAATATGCCCGAAAAAGAGAAAATAAAATCTGATGAGATAATAATTGAAGCACGAAAATTCTTTGATTTTTATAAAAAAGAAATAGGGAATTCTATAAGAAAAGGTACAAATGTAGTACATTTGGATTTTATGAAGCTCATTGAGTTCTCTAATAAACTTTCTGATGAAATACTCACAAATCCAGAAGACACATTAAGATTAATTGAGGTGGGGGTTGAAGAATCCGGATTAATAAAAAATGTGAGAATCAGGCTTGTAAATGTCCCAAAAAACCAGGAAATCAAAGTAAGAAATATACGTTCAAGACATTTGAACGAAATGATTGTTATTGAGGGGATTATAAGGCAAGCTTCTGATGTAAGACCCCAAGTAGTAAATGCAAAATTTGAATGCCCAAGTTGTGGTACAGTCATGTCCGTTTTGCAAATAGAAAAAAAGTTTAGAGAACCTCCAAGATGTTCTTGTGGGAGAAGGGGGGGTTTTAGATTGATAAGTAAAGAGATGGTAGATACCCAAAGACTTGTCGTGGAAGAAGCTCCTGAATCATTATCGGGGGGAGAGCAGCCTAAAAGAATAAATGTATTTGTAAAAGAAGATTTAGTAGAACCAAAAATGGAAGAGAAAACAACTCCAGGAAGCAGAATCAAAGTCATAGGAGTTCTGAAAGAAGTTCCAATACCATTACACACTGGAGGGTTGTCAACAAGATTTGAATTAGCAGTAGAAGCAAACAATATTATTCCGATGGAAGAAACTTTCGAAGAATTAGATATAAGCGAAGAAGATGAAAGACAAATTCTTGAATTAGCAGAAGACCCAAAAATATTTGAAAATCTAGCAAGTAGTATCACCCCAAGTATATGGGGATATGAAGAAATAAAAAAATCACTTGTTCTCCAATTATTCAGCGGCGTTCAGAAGGTTATGACAGATGGACAAAAAAGTAGGGGGGATATACATATTTTATTAATAGGAGATCCAGGAGTTGCTAAATCAGTTACATTAGGATTTATGGCAAATATCTCCCCAAAAGGAAGGTATGTAGTAGGAAAATCAGCATCAGGAGCAGGGTTAACAGCGACTGTTGTAAGAGATGAATATCTAAGAGGATGGAGTCTAGAAGCTGGGGCAATGGTTCTCGCAAACAAAGGACTTGTATGTATAGATGAATTAGAAAAAATGGACCCTAATGATAGAAGTGCGATGCATGAAGCAATGGAACAACAAACAATAACAGTAAGTAAAGCAAATGTTCAGGCAACTCTCCGAGCAGAAACATCTGTACTTGCAGCAGCAAATCCAAAATTCGGACGTTTTGATCCAAGCCAACCAATCGCACAACAAATTGATCTTCCTCCAACTTTAATTAATAGATTTGACATAATATTCACACTAAGGGATGTTCCTGATAGAGAGAAAGATACACGAATTGCAGACCATGTGTTGAATGAACATAAACATGAAGGAGAAGGGATGACAATTCCAAGAGAATTATTCAGAAAATATGTTGCATATGCAAAACAGAGAATTAAACCCGAATTAACAGATGAAGCAATAGAAGAAATAAAAACTTTTTATATTGAACTTAGAAATAAGCCAGTAGCAGTAGAATCTGGTTTACGCCCAATTCCCATTTCAGCAAGACAATTACAAGCTTTAATAAGAATGTCAGAAGCCTCGGCAAAAATGAGACTTAGCAAAAAAGTGATAAGAGAAGACGCAAAAAAAGCTATAGAAATAATGAAATATTATTTAATGCAAGTAGGTTATGATTATGAATCAAAAACATTTGATATAGACAGAATTTCGGGTAAATTTTCTTCTTCTCAAAGAAGCAAGATATTAACAGTTAGAGATACAATAATTGATTTGGAGAATAAGTTAGGAAAAATGATTCCATTAGAAGAAATTGAAAATGAACTTGAAGGGAAAATGAATAAAGATGAAATTGAAGAAGCAATAAATAAGTTAAGCAGGTCAGGAGATATTTTTAGTCCAAGAAGAGGTTATATTAGTAGGACAAGTTAACTAAATAACAAAATTTTAAAAATCATCACTACTAATATAATATATGAAAAAAAGGGGGATGGTGATAAATTTATCAAATCGGTTACTTTATTTTATAATAATTTCTTTAATGATAACAGGAATTATTTTAGGGATCAGTGCTTTAACACCCGGAGTAAAACCAAATCCAGGCCATTTAATAAATGAATTTGTCCCAAGAACGGGATGTTATTATCTTAATCAGGAAATAGGATGGAATGGGGAAGAATTTGTTTGTATCCCCCCATCCCAAAAAAGTCAAGTGATATACGATTGTGAGGGTTCTAAAGGTGAACAAAAAACTAGATTCATAAAAACTGGAGATCCAATCCCAGAGAATTGTATAAGCCAGGGGTATCTTGTAAATTAAAATGAAAAAAAGCATAATAATAAAATTTTCAAACAGATTACTCTATACTTTAATGATTTTTTTGATGACCGTAATAGTAATCTTACTCATTAAAGCTGCCCCCTTTAACCATGATCTAAATGAAATAGCACCAACTGAAAATTGTGGGGTTGATCAAGTTTTAAGATGGGATGGAAGTAACATTGTATGTGATAATCCTGATGAGATGTTAGTACTTGCTGAATGCCCTTTAAGTTCAGATATAACCTGTAATTTTCCTAGTGGTTATGATAAGATTTATTGTGATGGGGAGATTCATATTTTTAAAAATCTTCAAGAAGGCAACACTCCAAAATGTTTTGTAGGAAGTAGTGGTACTTGCTCAGTCGCATCTTCTCAAGAATGCCAAAAAATAGGTTATGTACTAAAATGAAAAAAAGAAAATTTAAAATAAATTTCCAAATAACAAAAAGATGGAAATACACGCTTATTTTAGTGGGAATGTTAATTATAGCTACGGGAATTTATGCATTAAGTGTAGGTCTCAAACCAAATCCTGGACATTTACTATCAGAAGTTTCTTCATCTGGTTGTACTGGGAATCAAGTAGTGATGTGGAATGGAGTTAATTTTGTTTGCAAAGACGAACCTCAAAAAGGAATGGAGATATATGCAATGAATAAAACTTGTGGAGCAGGGGATAGTCTCACAACTTCTGCAACATGTACAACCCCCTATGGTACACACAATAACCGGTTTATAGGATACATCTTAGAATAAGCTAGTTCTTTTTCTTCATAAATCTTTAAAAATATACTTTTATTTTTTAAGGAATGAAAATTGCTTTAATAGGCACACATGGGACTGGGAAGACCACATTAGCTCATGAATTAGTTGCTGAATTAAAGAAGAAGGGGGTAAATGCTGGCTTTTTGGGGGAAATTGCAGGAGAATGTCCATTACCAATAAATGAAAATACAAGCATAAAATCACAAAAATGGATCTTTCATAATCAATGTAAAAGAGAAATAGAAGAAGAAAGAAAATATTCGGTTTTAATCTGTGATAGAAGTGTTTTAGATAATTATGTTTATTATAATTATAAATTTGGAGAAAATAAAGCCATGGAAGAAATGATAAGAGAAGGCATAAAAGAATATGATTTTCTTTTTAGGCTTCCATTAAATGACGGCTATTTAAAAGATGATGGAATCAGATCAATAAATACAAAATTTCAAAAAGAGATTAATAACAAATTTGATGTTTTATTAAAAGAATTTTCTGTAACCCATTACATAACAAATAACCTGGAAGAAATATTACAGATGATTAAAGATAAATGGCAGAAGGACAATTGTTACAAATAACTAAAGATGGCAGAAGGACAATTTAAACGAAATGTAGCCTATAAGTTTAGAATAGGGGATATACTTATAGGAAAACCAATAATGAATGGAGACAAGTTTTCTTTCCTTGAACTTGGAGATAAAAAAATTATAAGAGTTAATGTAATTGGGAATATAATCGATAAATATGAAAATGAAGGTGAAAATAAATATTATTTTTTCACAATAGATGATGGAAGCGGTCAGATAAAACTAAAATGTTTTGGTGATGATGTTAATAAATTTAAAGATGTAACACAAGGCCAAACGGTTTTGGTGATAGGTGTTTTAAGGAATTTTAATAATGAAGTTTACATTGCTCCTGAAATTATCAGAGAACAAGATCCAAAATACCTTCTTATAAGAAAATTAGAAATTGAAAAAGAAAGAAGCCAAAATACGCAGCCTATCGCAAAAGAACAGGTGATAGCTGTTAAAGATAAAATTCTTAATAAGATTAAAAATGCTGAAGATGAAGGGGGGATTGAAGTAGACAAAATAATAATGGATTTAAGAGAAGTTTCTCCTGAAATAATCAATCAAGAAATTCAAAGATTACTTGAAGAAGGAATTGTCTTTGAACCGCGTCCTGGGAAAATAAGATGGCTTGGATGAAAACAAATGAATTAGAAACATTGCCAGAAATAATCCATGGAGATTTAACATCAATTTCTGCTCCAAAAGAATATCCAATCATGCCCGAAAGATTTAATTCAATTTCAAAACCTTCTTACAATAAAATTAATGGTTTATGTGCTTCTTGCAAATTTTTTCCCAAATTGTATTCTTCAATCTGTACTTAATTTTGTAAAGCTCTTGGGCGATTAGTTCGAGTTGTTTTGCCAATTGGATATTTCCCCTTTCTCTATCTGCTTCAGCTTGTTTTATGAAATCATCTGCTTTATATCCATAATGTGTTGCTAAGAAATCATATCTCATCCTTCCCTCATCTCTAGCAAGTTCTTTTGAATCGCCTAAATATTTTTCAACTCTAGTAGGATGTTTCATAAAAGAATTATCATGAATGGTTATATAAAATTATCTTCTAATAATCAATTCTAAATCCTTAGCCACATTATCAATAAATTCAAAAATAAATTTACGTTGACCAGAAAAATGAATTTTTCCTTTTTCGTAGATTATCTTAATACCAGAATCAGCGTAATACATCAATCCTTTATCATTATGGAGCTTATATTTATTCATTATTTTGGTGAATTTTGAAATTGGAATCATCTCTTCCCTAAAATAAACCGTTTCACCGTACATCTCCTCAGTGTGATGCCATGCTCCGCAAGAACATGGACCTTCAAGAACATCACATTTATGGCTTCCATTTCTTCCGAATTTTCCTTCCAATTCCTTCATCTTTGAAATAGAAAGTTCTCCCTTTTGATTAAGAGAATGATTGATTACATCATTAATGTCAAAGGAATGTTCTTCCATAATAAAATTGAACAAAAGAGAAATATTATAAACATATAGAATTACTGAAAAGTAAATAATTCAAAACTCTTATAAACCGATTTCCTTTCTAATTTTCATGGAAAACTATGAACAACTATTAAATGAAGCGTATAGTAAAGTAAAGAAACCAGAAACTTCTGGAGAACGATTTGAAATTCCAAAAATAGAAGGACATTTTGAAGGAAAAAAAACGATATTAACAAATTTCTACCAAATTGCTGATTATATAAGAAGAAAACCAGAACATTTTCAGAAATTTATGTTAAGAGAACTCGCAGTATCTGGACAAAGGGAAGGAGACAGACTTGTTTTGAATATGAGAGTTCCCAGCAATAAAATAAATCAAAAAATAGAACAATATGTAAAAGAATTTGTTTTGTGTAAAGATTGCGGAAAACCTGATACTGAATTAATTAAAGAAGACAGATTCTCTTTTGTCCATTGTCTTGCTTGCGGATCAAAGCGTTCAGTAAGAAGCAAAATATAAATTTATTTAACCTAAATTTTAAAACTAAATCTTTATAAAATAAGATTCCTTTGAAAAATTAACAACGAAGAGTTGAATTAAATGGAGGAAAAAATGGTACAAGCTTATTGTGTTAAATGCAAAGAGAGTGTGGAAATGAAAGACGGCAAAGAAACTAAGACCAAAAGAGGAACTGCAATGATGAAAGGCAAATGTCCAAAATGTGGGACTACTGTCTGCCGAATGGGGAAAAAGTAAATTTCTTAATTTTTTGCCAATAAATTTATTAATCTCCTTCTTTTTCTTTTTTTATGATAGTCAGAATAATAAAATCACACAGGGATATTGTTGTTATTTGTGATAAAAATTTAGTTGGAAAGAAATTTGAAGATAACAAATTTCAATTAGATATAAAAGAAAATTTCTTTACTGGCAAAGATCTCAATGAAAAAGAGACCATAGATATAATAAGAAAAATGGAAAAAGAAGATGCTACATTCAATATTGTAGGAAAAGAGTCTATAAATGCGGCCTTAAAAGCTGGCATAATCAATAAAGATGGGATAAAGGAAATTCAAAGCATTCCTTTTGCACTTGTCCTACTTTGAGAATATTTATAAACAAAATATCAATTTTAATAAAACATGGGATTCAAAGATATTAACAGAAATGGAGATAACGAACAAGAACAACAAGTAACGCGAGCCCCATTACCAAAAGGAGAGGAAGTAATCGGGGTAATAGAACAAAGACTTGGGGGGAATAAGATGATGGTTAATTGCACCGATGGAAAAATTAGGAATTGTAGAGTTCCCGGAA
>Ga0315536_1001058_pt1 | contig 13990 bp, 10 predicted proteins | sample SalMarSW160230MG_FD_203093 | JGI IMG/M metagenome (GOLD analysis project Ga0315536, IMG submission 203093) | Salt marsh sediment microbial communities from the Plum Island Ecosystem LTER, Massachusetts, United States - Salt Marsh Sediment SW1602-30 ... | reverse complement strand
GGCGGGCAATATCAGGCGGCGCTTGAGGTCATTGACCAATCCCTTGGGCAATTGTTGGGCATTAGCGGAGAGTTGGCGAATTTATTGGATGATGAGAGTCTGTTTGGAATCCTTGTAAAAAATGACTTAATGGATTACGAACAATTGGGATTTATCGCGAATTTATTTAAAGAAAAGGGGGATATTCTAAAATTACAGAAACAAAACATGGAAAGCAATCATTGCTATCTGCGGTCACTTTCCTATTATGTGATGATGGGCAATGAGGCATTGCCGCAAAAAGAACTCTCTCCGAAAATAGAAGAACTAATGGTCAACCTGGCCGATTGGTCAATTCCCGAAATAACACTCAATAATTTATTCTGCTATTATGAGAATGAAGGGGAATATGCAAAAGCAGAAAAAATATTGAAGAGATTGGCTGACTGTTCCGTGGTCGCATTGGATATAAGAAAAGAAACGACGACTTTTTATCAACGGCTTTTATTGAAAAGCCCTTCGGAATTGGCGGCGGGCGGAATGGAGAAAAATCGAATACAGCTTAAGTTGCACAGGCTTCTGACTGCTGCTGCCCAATCCGGGGCAACGGATGGTCCCGGCTAAAATACCGCAGGGGCGGGGGGCAAGCCGCCGCGCGCAAACCCGTCGCGCCGCGGGCTCCCGCTCCGAATTCGCGCAGGTTGCAGAAACACATCGACCCTGCGCTCTGTCTGGGGGCAGGCCCTCGCCACGCAAGCATCACCGCTAAAGATTCAAAACCGGGTGGTGATGGCTCCCTCACTTCGCAACCAAGGCACTTCCAAAATCCATAAGCGCCTTGCTTCGCATGGGCAGGCAAGTCGAGCAAACCGGCGAAGGGAAGGCTGAGGCAGAAAGCGTTGCGCCGTACTCATGAAATAATATGTCATTAAACAGGAATTAGCGGTTGCGATTACCCCCCACATAAGGTACGATTCCGCATGTGAAAACCCCCGCCCAGGGCTTGGCGCCTCCCGCCACGGTCATCTTCCAATCCGCCAAGCTGGGCGACCTGCCTTGGATTTTCAAAGAACTGGAATGGGCTGAACGCCTGCTCAAAGAAGGTGCTGGGGAGGGCCGAATTTTTGGCGTGAGCGGGGGAAATCTCGCGGCACTGGCCTTCGGGTTGGCGCGGGCGGCCCGGAAGGCCCCGGGTATCTGGGGCAAAGCCGGCAACGCACCGGCGGATTTTCAGAGTTTCCTGCGGCGGGCGCGCAGCGGACAGCTGCGCGCGCTGAAACTGAACCCCGCTTATGGTTTCTTCACCCTCCAGCCCCTGCGGCGATGGGCGGCCTCGCGGCTGCGGGCCTATACCGGCCGCGACGATTGGCGCCTTTCCGAACTGGGTGTGCCGGTGTACCTGTGCGCGGTGGATCACGACGCTGTCTTCCGCATGTACGGACCGCCGGATGAAAGCCTGCAATGCGATTATCCCTTCGTGCATATTCCCCCGCCGCAGGACGCGCCGCTCCTGGATGCGCTGATTGCCGGTCTTAGCACCCGTCTTTCCACGGACGGCCAACTGGTGAACGGCGCCTGGCGGTATGACTGCCGCCCGTCCATCGTGGATGCCGGGGCGATCGTGGCCGACCTGGAAGCCGCCGACCCGCAGCCGATCCTGCGCGTGAAGCCCCATGCCGATATCCGCCGCTGGCCGATTAACTGGATCACATCCTCCTTCGTCATGCACTCTTCCCACGAGCGCAACCAGCCGCTTCTGGCGGAAAGCTATCTGGATTTGCTGGGGCGTCAGCGTGCGTTGACGGAAACGCTCGCACAGACGCCGGGTCCGATGCCGCGCCCCGCGCTCGCTTCGCCCTCGCTCCCGGTGGTGGGGCATGTGGATTTGCCCTATATCGGCAGCACGGAAGCCTCCACGAACATGCGCCAATCGGTGGAAAACCGCGTCGCCCTGACGGCGCGTTTCAAGGAGATTCTCGACGGGCAGCTGGATGCATTTCCATTCGACCGGCCGGCGAACGTCATCTACGGAGCGGGCGGCTTTTCCGGCATCCTGGGCGGGATGGTTGCCACGCGGGCGGTGGATGAGGGCTTTGCGCGCGGGGGCGGCGAAGTCCGCCAGATTTACGGCGTCTCGGCCGGTGTATTGAACGGGTTCTTCCATGCCGTTCAGCTCGCCGCCGCGCGGCACCCCGACCTCTATTCCCCGGCGGCGCGCCGGGCACTCGACGATCTCGTAACCTTCATGGCGCATTGTGAGCCGGGCAAAATCGTTTCGGTCAACCTCAATCCGGTAAAATTCTGGACCGGTTGGACAAATCTGGGACCGCTCGAGGGATTCCTATTGGAACGGCTGGCGGCCTATACCGGGTCGAAGCATCCCGGTCAGATCACCTTCGATGATATCGCCCTCCCGCTGACGGTGACGGCCGCCCGCACCGATGGGTACACCGAGTTTTTCGGGATGACCCAACCTGCCCGCGGCTTCACATGGAGCGGGCGCGCCTGGCAAGTTGCCCCGGCTCCGGTGGTACGCGCCCTCCTCGCCGGATGGAGTATGAACACCTATACCATTCCGGCTGTGATGAACGGCCGACAGTACATGGACGGCGGCGGATCTTTCTACGATCCCGGTCTGCTGGTGGCCTGCCTCGACCCGCAGCTCACCAATCTGCTGAACATCCATCTGGATGAACCCGATGGGCACTCCTACAATCTTCCGCCGCGCATGAACCTGGTGAGCATCCTTTTCGATACGCACAACCTTACCTTCCCCGAGGAGCGGCGGCGGATGCGCGCGATCATCAACCTGCTGTACGAGCACTTCCGGCTCCGCAGGCAGGCGGAGGCGGCGGGCGTTCGGCTGCCGCCGGATTTCCGTTCCCATTGGACGATAGAATATTCGAAATCCATCAACCTATAGAGGCGCCATGACAACCGACAAACTCTCCCGCAAGACGAAGCTGGCGTACGGCGCCGGCGACCTGGGGGCGGCGATCGTCACCGCCATCAACGGTTTTTTCCTGCTCAACTTCCTCATCAACGTCGCCGGCCTGCGCCCGGGGATGGCCGGCAATGTTTTCCTGATCGTGAAAATCTGGGACGCGGTCAACGATCCCATCATCGGCTGGCTGACCGATCGCACGGTGAGTAAGATGGGGCGCCGCCGCCCGTGGCTGCTCATTGCGGCCATCCCGTTTGCGGTCATGTTCTTCCTGCAATGGGTGGTGCCGCCCTTCGGTGAATCGGGAAAGTTTGTGTATTACCTTGTGGTAGCCATCTTGCTGGATTTTGCCTTTACGGCGGTCAATGTGCCGTACGCGGCGCTTACCGCGGAGCTCACCCAGGATTACGATGAACGCACGCGCCTTTCCTCCGTGCGCATGAGCTTTTCTATTGTCGGCGGGGTGCTGGCGGCTTTTTTCCACGGCATCATCGTCAGCCAATTTCCGGATAACCCCCAGCTGGGCTACGCCGCCAGCGCCGCGATCTGGGCGTTTGCCATCGCCATCCCGTGTTTCATCACCTTCTTCGGAACCCGTGAGCCGGATTACGCCATCAACGCCAAACCGGCGGCCGGTGGGCCGGGATTTATCGAAGGGTTGCGCATCGCCTTCCGCAATAAAGCCTTCATCCTGGTCACGACGATCTACATGCTGAGCTGGCTGGCGATCCAGTTCGCCCAGAACAACCTGCAGATCTACACCAAGGACTGGATCCGCATGGATATGGCCATGTTCAGCTTTTTGCTGCTGGCGATCCAGTTCTCCTCATTCATCTGGGTCTTAATCTGGGCCAAGGTCAGCGAGCGAATCGGAAAAAAGAACGTGTACTACCTGGGTGCGTTCTTTTTTGTGCTGGCTCTGATGGGGCTGTTCTTCCTCCAACCCGGAGCCGTGGTGCCGACGTTCCTCCTGGCGGCCATGGCGGGGATCGGAATCTCGGTCGGATACCTGGTGCCGTGGAGCATGGTGCCGGATGTGATCGAGCTGGATGAGTTGGAGACGGGTCAGCGGCGCGAGGGCATTTTCTACGGTTTCTTCGTTTTTCTGCAAAAGATGGGCCTGGCCGTGGGGTTGTTCGTCTCCGGTTGGGCGCTCGAACTATCCGGATATATTAACTCCACGCCGGCGAATCCCGACCCCATGCAGCCCGCCTCGGCGCTTCTGGCGATGCGGATTCTCATCGGTCCGGTCAGCGCGGCGGTTCTGTTGCTCAGCTTCCTGGCGGTGCGCGCCTATCCCATTACGCGCGAAAAACATGCTGAGATACGCGCGGAACTCGAGAAGCGGAAAGCGACCCAATCCGCGGCCGGTTCCAGATAGGGGTTACCCCCGCTGCGCAAACAAGACGCTTCTAAAAACCGGAAGTGTCTTGTTTGCGCAGGCAGCCCTTGCTTCGCAACCATCACCGCTCAGGAAAATCGAGCGGTGATGCTCCCCTCGTTTTGAAATCGCGCAAGTTCGAATAACGAATCGAACCTGCGCTCTCCCCTCGCTTCACGACCTAAATTGCTTTAACGTACAAATGCAAGCAGTTTTGCTTCGCGAGGGTACCGCGAGGGCAAGCGTAAGGACTGGCGAGAGCCTGTCCCCGGCAGTGTAAGCCGGGAAAAACCGCACGATCAAGCTCCCGTAGGTTGTTGGTATCTCCTCCCGTAGGAGAGGGGAGTATAATGAACCTCCGTCTCCACATTCAGCTAATCCGCCGGGAGACAGGCCATTGAGCGAAAAGCAAACGATTGCGCCTTTTTTATTTTCCAAGGCTCGACGGGGAAATTGGAGAGAGACATGAACGCTTCTTATGAAGCAAAAGCCGATTATATTTATATACAACTAAAAGGAGAATACTCCAATGCTTCGGCAATAGAATTGTTTCGCAAGTGGCGGGATGAAGCCAAAAGAGGAAAATTATATAAAGTCCTGTGCGACCTGACGCAACTGATCGGTTTTTTTCCGAGAGAGAATAAGCCCGCAGAGAAGTTTTCTACGGCGGAATTGATCGCTTTATTCTTACCAAAGAATATTTCTCTGGCCATATTGGCAAAACCCAGCCAAATAGAAAAAGATAGGTTTGTCGAGGATTTAATGAGGAACCGGGGTGTCCGGGTCAAATTGACGCCAAGCCGGGAAGAAGCGCTCAAATGGCTTAAAGTAAAATAATTTATTGGGACATGAATTTTGCCATAAAGAGCTTACTACAGGTTTATTGATCCTGAGAAATAGAGCCCCGTTTGTTCTTTGCGGTCTTCTGTTCCGTCCATTTTTTCCCGCGGACTCTTTTATTCCAAGCACTGACAACCTGCATAAGGAAGGCGCGCCGGGGAATTGGCGTATGGGAAGTATGGAAGCGAAGCGTGGACAAGCCGTGTGTGGCGCGGATGGTGTTTCCCAACTCGAAATCACGCGGGGTCGAATACTTCATCCAACCTGAGCCCTCTGCGAGGACCGGTCTTCGGCCGGGATATTTGACGATATGCTCATCGGTGGCGGATAATGTATACTACGCCCGGTTTCTCCAAGCCGGCCGATCGGCGGAACCGCTGACTGAATAGCTGCGTTTATCTGCAGGTAAATGATGAAAAAATTGATTACCCCGTTCCATTTTCTGGCTTTTCTGTCCCTCGATTGGATTAGCGGTTGCGGGCCATCCACGACAGCCGCTTCCCCGGCAAGGACCAGTACGCGCAGACGTACGCCGACATATACTTCCGTGGATACACCCACTCCGACACAAACTCCGGCCGATGATTTGCCGCAAGGCTACTTCCGTCCGTCGGACTTTCTGCCGGTTGCGGCATGCGATGCCCCGCCTGTCCAGCACGATCAACTGATCACGCTGGCGGGGAACCGAAAACTGCTGGTGACAAGCTGGATGCCTGAGAACCTGTACGGACAAAACGCGGACCGCGTAGCGGATCTGGCCCGCTGGGCTGACCGCTCCACCTGCAGCCGCGATCCCCTCGCGAGCAGTTGCCCCGGGCTGATGAGCTCCGGGTTCAACACGTCGCCGGAGCATGCGGCATGGGGGTGGACGGACCTGGTTGTCGTTACGCCTCGCCTGCTCTTATGGTTTGATGTCACCTCGTTTCATCCGCTTGCTCTGCATGAGGGCGATCTTGCCCTTCCCAACGGCGGCGGAGGGCTGCTGCGCGGCGTTTGGCAACTCGGGCTGGATGGCGGAAATCGATTGACCTTTGCAGATATCCGTAACGAAAATTACTGGGCGCCGAACATGCTTTGGCCGGGTTCCGATCCGGCTATCCAAGGCAGCGGCATGAGCGGATTCATATCCGCCACCAGCGAAGACAACGGGATCACGTACAATCTTGAAGACGACCCTAATGCTGTGCTGACGGTGCACGCACCCTCATCCACGCTTCCCGAAGAGGGCGCGGGAACCGGCATACTGCGTTCCGAAGGTTTCACCGTTCAGGCTGAAGGCTTTTTCGTCGATGTGCTTCCCCGGCCCGACCGCTATCGTGTCGGCGCCCCGGGCACCCAAGGGTACGTCAAGTCGCGCACATCTTATCAATTCGCAGCATGCGACGACCACGTGTACCTCGATGCGATATGGACGAATGAGGCCGACGTATCCATCGGGCCGGTGGTCAATATCGTCTGGGTGGTCTCTGCTTATGGAGAACCCAATCCAAACTCAGATTACCAAAACGCAAACCTGATAGATTTTGAATACACTTCGCCGGAGACTTGTGTCGTTCGCACCCGGTATGCCGATACGCCGGATTGCCAAACTCATCGGGTGGATTACAACGCATTCCCGGGTCACGAGCAAGAGTATATGTCGCGCGCCAATCTGGACGTTCCGCCCCCGTCGATGATCACACGCGGACGGGATACCTCGGGTGGGGCGACGGCCTGGACATTCGGGTTGCATCCGCTCTCCGGTGTCGTTTCTCTGGGAGTCATCTTCGATGTTCATACAGCTTGCTTCACTCCCGACGATTGCCGGCTGGCTTCCGCTTTCGATGCGCCCATCTTTAACGCAGTACTTTGGGATTCTCAAGACGTGCGTATCACGGTCCCGGATTGGGAACGCCTGCCGGAGGGAATCGAACGCGTCACGATCGGCCAAACCCATGCTTATTTCATCACTCCGCACGGAGAATTGCGGGTGCGCCTGTTAATGCAGTTCGGCCCTTAGAATCACACCCGCCCGCAAACCCGACGCGCCGGGAAACACTGTCCTCACGCAGCAGTGGATGGAACACATCAGGGCAATCCCGATCCCGGTATCTTTTTTGTTATGCTTTTCAGCTTTATGTGAAATAATAATATGGTCGCTAATTCACAGCCGGTCATACGCCCAAGCGCAAACCTCGGGCGAAATCGAGGCCGCGCAAGCGGCCGGGTATCGGCCCAAAGGAGGAAAATCCATGAAAATCAACGGTAAGATCATCGCCGTAACCGGCGGCGGAAACGGGATCGGCCGGGAGCTGGTTCTGCAGCTTCTCTTGCGCGGGGCGCGGGTTGCTGCATTGGATATTAAAAATGAAGCGCTGGACGAAACGGTAAAGCTGGCGGGCGAAAACAAGGCCGACCTTTCAACATACGTTGTGGATATTACCCGTCGGGATGCGGTCCAAGCGCTGCCCGATCAGATCATCGCCCGGCATGACGGCATCGACGGTATTATCAATTGTGCGGGCATTATTCAGCCATTCGTCAGGTTGAAGGACCTGAATTACGATTCGATCGAGCGCGTGATGAACGTCAATTTTTATGGGACTCTCTTCATGGTAAAGGCGTTTCTGCCCCATCTTCTGGCGCGGCCCGAAGCCCACATCGTAAATGTTTCCAGCATGGGCGGTTTTCTGCCGGTGCCGGGCCAGACGGTCTACGGTGCGTCGAAGGCTGCGGTCAAGCTGCTGACCGAAGGCCTGCATTCGGAACTGCTGAATTCCAACGTAAGTGTGACCGTCGTGTTCCCGGGCGCCATTGGAACCAATATCGCCGCCAATTCCGGCGTCGGAGCCGGCCTCCCGGCCGGCGAGGAACAGAGTTCATTTAAAATGCTGCCTCCCGGCAAGGCGGCGCAAATCATTCTCGACGGGATGGAGAAAAATAAATACCGCGTTCTCGTCGGGCAGGATGCGGTCTTCATGGATTTTCTTTGCCGTCTCAGCCCGGAACGCGCCGCGCGGTTTATTTATAACCAGATGAAGTCGCTGTTGCCTTCGTAAGGAAGAAAGTACACGGATATACCAGAAAGGGCCGCAGAAACAAGGGGCATTGCGAGCCCTGCACCGGCCTGAGCGGTGGTCTTGCCGGGGCGGGTGTGGCAATCCCCTACTTTGATAAAGTGGGAGATGACTTCGCTTCCGGCGCCTGCCCTGAGCGTGCCGAAGGGTCGCTCGCAATGACTCCGGTGTTCTCGGCTCTTTTCGGTCTTTCGGTGTACGTTTTTTCAACCCGGGCAGTCTGCCCCGCGTGTCAAACGATCGTCACCGTCAATGTAAAATCAGCCCATGTTCCGCCCTGCACGGCGTCCAGGATGTATTCCTGGGATTGCGGCAGCGTTCCCGTCCAGGTCGTCTGCGCGGCGGAGGAATCCACCAGGGATTGCCCGCCTGAAAATCCGCGGATGGATAGATACACGGTGCCCGTCGTGGAGGCAAGCGAGGCGGTCATGGTTTGGCTGGCGCGCGCCCACAGCACGTAGGAGATGGTCTTGGCGGCGCTCCCGCGGCCCCACACGGATCCCGAATAGGCACCCCACGCAAACTGGATCCGGGCGGGGATGTCCACCAGGAGCGAGTAATTTTCCGTGGTCCCGCCGCCGTTGTACACCCTCACGATGTAATCTCCCGTCCGCGGAAGCCACCCCTGCCAGGACGTCTGGCCGCTGGCTGCCGTGACGAGGTAATTCCCCGTCCACCGGTTGTATATTTCCAGATAGATATTGTTGTCGGCCGATTCCGCCTGGACGATCATCACCTGGTTCCAGCCCGCCCACAGGATATAGGATTGCGACGCCCCGGAGGCGAGTGATCCGGAAACGGTGGCCGAGGTGGTGCCCGTCGTAAAAGCGATCCGGATCAGCGAATCCGCACGGATGCCCGCGGCCGCGGATCCGGCGGGAGCCGCGGATACGATTCCGGCTTGCACGAGGGATGGGTTTGGAGGATCGGCCGGGAGGCCGCTCGAAGGCGCAAAGGCGCTGGTGGCCAACAAGGCTGCTATTCCAAAGATCAATGTCGGTACGAACGAAGTCCGGAGAACGAATATTCTTTTCATGGCGACTCCTTTTCGGCAAGAACTGTCTGTTGCCGCTCAATACGGTTATTCCTTTGGATTATACATCTGAAAAAAACCATCAGTACTCGATCTGATGGTTTTCTTATTTGTATGGATTGCGCCGAGAAGACTCGATAACCCCGAGTGTAAATATAATTATTCGGAGTTTTCGGCTCTTTTCGGTGCCCTGCTGTACTTTTTCGCCACTGTGATTTCCATCCGAGGAAATTCCCTTCCGGATCGGCGGCTCACGAACGTCATCCGGCCGGGGCCTTCTCACTGTTTGGAGAGGATAGTTCCCATGAGGGGAGTTTCCGGCTTCGATCGGACGGCGGGGCGCACTTGCGATTCCCTGTACAATTAGCGTTTTCCGCGGCTGCTCGAGGCCGACACCCGCCCGAAAGTTCTGCATCCTGGGGCACGTCCCGGGAGGATCGTAGCCGGAGCCGGGAATGTCGTGGACAAAAGGGGAATGACGCATCAATGTCGCATATACGACGTTGTGATCCCGGGGGCGGTTTCTAGAATGGGGGATATCTTATGAAAAGGAGAATTCCATGAACCAGCCCAACCTCGGCCTCAAAGTTTCTGAATTGCGGCAACAGAAAGGCTTCACGCAGGAACTGCTCGCGGAACGCTGTGAAGTCAGCCCGCGCACCATCCAGCGCATCGAAAGCGGCGAAGTGGATCCGCGCGCCTACACCGTGCACTGCCTGGGCGAGGCCCTCGATTTCGACTTCGGCGAGGAGAACACGGCCAATGAAAACATCTGGCTGGCGCTTCTGCACCTGAGCAGCATGTTCTGCATTCTCATCGTCCCGCTTCTGCTGTGGTCGTGGAAGAAGAACAGCTCCTACAAGATCGATCACCAGGGGCGCCAGGTGCTCAACTTCCAGATCACCATGATGCTGCTGCTCCTTGCTTCCGGCTTCCTGCTCATGGCTTGCCCCGCCGCGCTTGTCATCGTGGGCGAAGATGTCGTGCGGCAGATGGAAAACTCCGCATGGTTCGTACTGGCGCTCATGTGCCTGCCGGCGCCCATGGTTCTCATCGGGATCTTTTGCACCTATCAGGGTGTGGTCAACGCCATGCGGGCATTATTGGAAAAGCCGATCCGGTACGCGCTCAGCATCCCGTTTGTAAAATAAAATCCGCGAAGTCCACGAAGGAAAACATGAAGGGCGCGAAGATGCTAATTATTTTTCTTCGCGCCCTTCGGCATCTACTTCGTGGTCCCCATCCCGGCCGCCGGGGCGGGCTTCATGGACTCTTTCAGCCGCCGCACCGCCTCCACCACGTCGGCGCGGTGGCCGAACCCGCTGAATCGGATGAACCCTTCGCCCGACGGCCCGAATCCGGAACCGGGAGTGGTGACGACGTGGGCACCCTCCAGAATTTCAGTGAACACGTCCCACGATCGGCGGCCGGGAAATTCGGCCCACACGTACGGCGAGTTGACGCCGCCGTAGCTCTCCAATCCCAAACCGGCCAATCCTTCCTTGATGATCCGGGCGTTTTCCATGTAATAGCCGACCGTCTGGCGCATTTCCGCCAGCCCCTCGTCGTCCAGCGCGGCCAGAGCGCCGTATTGGGCGATATTCGAAGCGCCGTTGAAGAGCGTGCTCATCACCCGGTTCCAATCCTTGCTCACCGGCGCGCCGCCCTCGAACGCCAATTCCCGCGGAACCACCGTCCAGCCCAGGCGTACGCCCGTAAAACCGATCGGCTTGGAAAACGAGTTGACCTCGATCGCCGTTTCGCGGCTGCCTTCGATCTCGAAGATGGAACGCGGCAGGCGGTTGTCCTGTATGAACGCGGCGTACGCGGCGTCGAAAATGATGATCGACCCGTTGCGCCGGGCGAAGGCGACCAGTTCCCGCAGCTGCTCGCGCGTCGAAACCGCGCCGGTGGGATTGTTGGGCGAGCAGAAGTAGATCAGGTCGGTGCGGGGCAGCGCCGAAAGATCGGGAAAGAAGGCGTTGGCCGGCGAGCAGGGCAGGTACACGAGTCCGTCGAATTGCCCGCGTTCCGGGTTGTGCGCCCCGGTCGCGCCCGCCATCACGCTCCCGTCCACGTATACCGGGTAGGCCGGATCCTGCACCGCAATCGTCACCTCCGACCCGAACAGCATCTGCAGCCGGCCGCAATCGCACTTGGCCCCGTCGGAGATAACAATTTCCTCCGGGCTGACCGCGCCGTGATACCACTTATCGGATATTTTGGTTTTCAGGTTTTGAAGCAGCGCCTGGCCTTTGGGGTCGTCGTCGTAGCCGGAATAGCCTTCCGCCGTGCCAAGCGTCAGCGCGGCATTCCGCAGCCCCTCCACAATGTGAGGCGTGAGCGGCTCGGTGGTGTTGCCGATCCCCAAGCTGATGATCCTGGCGTCCGGCTGCCGTTCCAGCAGCGTCCGCCGCCTTCTGCCGATTTCGGGGAAAAGATATCCGGCCGGAAGTTTGGCGATGTTGGGATTGCGTTTGACCATGTGGTACCTCGGTGTAGGGCGGGGTTTGACAAATCCAGAATAATTATAAACGCAAGATACGTGCGGCCACGTACCGATTCGAAAAGTCTTCTCCTTAAGGATATTTGTTGTCTGTTTTTCGGGTTTTGCCTGGGCTGTCCTAAAAAGGGAGGTATGGCTTTTTATGGAAGACGCTTGCACTCGTAGAATTCGTCATTCCCGCGTGGTCTTAGCGGGAATCCAGAGGTTTACAGGACAAGTCAACACGAGGATAACGATCCAAAGGATGCTCTATTGATCTTTTTAGACAGTTCCGAAGCGGTCTTGGGGAGTAGGTATGTAATTGGGAGAAAAAACTCGGCAACCAAAACCGGTTTAAAAACCCTCCCCCCTGAGGATATTGGTTGATTGTGTTTGGTATTTTCTCCCCCCATCCCGAGGGGATGGGGGGACGTGAACTTGGGGGGGAATGGGGGAAGGTCTGATGAGGGAGAGAATTCCGCGCTACGCTTTGAATTTTTCCAGTTCCTCAAAATCCAGCGTGGCGAAGTAATCGTCCGCCGTTTCCGCCCGGCGGATGGGAATCACTTCGCCGTTTTCGCGCAGCAGCAGTTCGGCCGAGCGCAGCTTGCCGTTGTAGTTGAAGCCCATCGCGTATCCGTGCGCGCCGGTGTCGTGGATCACCACGATGTCGCCGGGCGAGATGACGGGCAGCCGGCGGTCGATCGCGAATTTGTCGTTGTTTTCGCACAGTGACCCGGTGATGTCGTACGCATGGTCGGCTGGCTGGTTTTCCTTGCCGAGCACGGTTATATGGTGATAGGCGCCGTACAGAGCCGGCCGCATCAGGTTGGCCATGCTGGCATCCAGCCCGACGTAGTCTTTGTACGTGTGCTTAATGTGCAGCACGGTGGACACCAGCCAGCCGTACGGCCCGGTGATCACCCGGCCGCACTCCATATAGAGGCGGGGCGGCTTCAGCCCGCCGCGGACGAGGCGGGTCTCATAGAGGTCGTGCACTTCCTCGGCGATCTGGTGGAGGGGCACCGCAACCTGTTCGGGGGTGTAGGGAATGCCCACGCCGCCGCCCATGTTGAAAAATTCAATATCGATCCCAAGCTCGCTCGCAAGGTCCGCCGCCAGGTCGGCGAGCATCCGCACAGTTTCGACGAAGTAGTTGTAATCGAGCTCGTTCGAAGCGACCATCGTGTGCAGGCCGAACCGTTTGACCCCCCTGGCTTTAAGCTGGCGGTACCCCTCAAAAATCTGTTCGCGGGTAAACCCGAATTTCGCCTCGGCCGGTTTGCCAATGATGAAGTTTCCCTCGCGCGCGTTCCCGGGGTTGTACCGCAAACAGACCAGCTCCGGCAGGCCGGCACAGTGTTCGAGGAAGTCGATGTGGCTGATGTCGTCGAGGTTGATGATCGCGCCCAGCTCGCGGGCTTTTTGGTATTCGCGGGCCGGCGTGTCGTTCGACGAAAACATGATGTTCTCGCCCACGATCCCCGCCTTTTCGGCCAGCAGCAGTTCCGGCAGGGAGCTGCAATCCGCGCCGAATCCTTCCTCCTTGAGAATTTTAAGGATAAACGGGTTGGGAAGGGCCTTGACGGCGAAAAATTCCTTGAACCCGGGGATGCCGGCAAACGAGGCTTTGAGCAGACGGGCGTTTTCGCGGATGGCCTTTTCGTCATAAATGTGAAACGGCGTGGGATGCTCGCGGGCGATGGCGGTGATCCGGTCCAATGTGAAGGGAAGATTTTTTTTCATGGTTGTATTTTCGGCCATTTCCGCCATTCTCCCGCCGGACGTCCGGGGATTACAGCAACCCCATCTGTTTCATCACCGCCTGAACTTTTTCCTTGTTCGGGGGGCGCAGTTCGCAGATCGGCAGCCGGTAGACTTCGTTGCACATGCCTTTTTGGGAAAGCATATATTTTATGGGAATGGGGTTGGTTTCGACGAATTCAACGGCAAAAAGCGGAGCGAGTTCTTTTTCCAGCGCTTCGGCTTCGGAAAATTTCCCTTCCAGGCCCAGTTTTACCAGGCGCGCCATCCGCTCCGGAACGATGTTGCTGGCCACCGAGATCACGCCGTCGCCGCCGGCTTTGATCAGCGGAAGGGTCATGTTGTCGTCGCCGCTCAGCACGCTGAATGCCTTTGTCTTGCGGGCGATCACATCCTTCATCTGGTTCAGATCGCCCGAGGCTTCCTTAACCCCGACGATGTTCGCGCAGTCGGTCATCAGCCGTACGAGCGTGTCGGTTTCCAGATTGATCCCGGTGCGCCCCTTGAT
>Ga0315536_1001054_pt1 | contig 14012 bp, 17 predicted proteins | sample SalMarSW160230MG_FD_203093 | JGI IMG/M metagenome (GOLD analysis project Ga0315536, IMG submission 203093) | Salt marsh sediment microbial communities from the Plum Island Ecosystem LTER, Massachusetts, United States - Salt Marsh Sediment SW1602-30 ... | reverse complement strand
TGAATGGAGATATTCGATAGATCCAAGGTCTTCGTCTTGACCCGGTATTATTCCACCACCCAGACCGTGCAGTTACGTGCATGGTTGACAACCTTGCTTGAGATGCTGCCGAAGAGAAATTCCTCACTTCGCGAAAGCCCCTGCCTTCCGACCACGATCGTGCTGTATTCGGTCTCATCTCTTTCCGACAGGATGCATGCCGCCATAGAGGGACAGTAGCGAAGCGTTGATCGAACAGCTACATCTTTTGGGTCAAAGCCTTTCTTGATCAAGATCTGGCGGTAGTCCTCTAACAGGGCATCGATTCTCAGGATGTACTGAGTGAGCCATTCTTCTTTCTGGGTAGATGTAGGAAAGTAGTCTGCCTCCGGTTCAGGAACCACGTGCAGGATGGTGACCTTGAAGCCAGGCAGACCCCCCAAGAGCTGCCCGACATAAGAGACCGCCCGGCGGGCATTTTCTGACTCATCCACTGCGATCAGGATATTTTTATTGAAAATCTTTTCCTCCTCAATCATGTTTTTTCTCCTTAACGGTTGGACGTTTGTGGTCAAGGTCTGCGGCAGGGCAGACAGCCATTCAATGGACACGGTACAAGATTAATGATCGTTTTTGACCTCTTCCAGATCGTCGAGAAGTTGTACTGTGTTCTCATAAAACCAATTGGCGCCTCTTGAAAAATGCATAAGGGTCCGGTTGAGGGGTTCGGATATATAAGGATAAACCTTCTTTAGATTCACCACGCGATGATTGAAAACAAGATTCAGGTCCGCATCACTCAGTGTGCTGAGACAAGGGTGTCCCTCCCTCTTAAGATCCGGCAGCAACACATCTCCCTTGCCCGCCAGAAATACCAAGACATTGCCCAGGCCAAATAGATCATAGCCATATATATTCTCCCTGTGCCGGTAATTGAAGTCAAAATCGATCCAGCGGTAACGGCCACTTTCCCGGTCGATCAGGATATGATCCCGCCGTATGTCTCCGTGCCGTTCGCCATTTTCATGCAAAAAGCGGATGGCTTGCACGCATTCAAAAAATTGTTCCAGGATACCCGGGAAGTGATCATAATAATAGGCCTCATGATCCATCTCCATATTCCCCACATGGACGGCCAGGGTCTTCCCCTTAATAAAATCCAGGATGCGGATGAGATTATCCTTTTCATCCAGGATCGAATATCCGCGCATGAAGTTTTTGTGACCGGAGACCAACTCGAGGATGCGGGCCTCCTTCTTGGGGCTTCGAAAACACTCAAATTCAATGTCCCCGATGCGAGACATGTACCTTTCGTAAAATACAAGTTTTATGATCTTCAAACTGCCGTTTCCCAGATCAATCGCTCGCTTGACCCAGAACTTGACTTCATCTTCGAGCCCGAATCGCTGTTCCTTGGCATTATGCCGAACGAGATAGGGTTTCCCTTTCAGGATAACCACGTCGTCATATTCCACCTGTAAAAAATTTGTTGTATCCGTGTGGATTCGAAAACGTTGGGGCACCCGGTGGGGAGGTAGCCATCGGGAAACCATCTGCCTGAGAGTTTCCTGGGAGGGGGTATTGTTCATGAGCAACCGTCTCTATTGAAATAAGGGGGTTCGTTGTTGCTGTCAGGTGAAACGCAGTCCATCATAAGAAGAAATATAGGGAAAAGGGTTGCACCCGTCAAGGAATAGTCCAGGAGTCCATATTCTTTGCGCGATTTTTCCGGGTACGGTCATTGATTATGTCCATGGAATACAACGTTACGGTAACGCTACAAATCGTTACTGTCTTGATTAGTAACGCTATGGGGTGGGTTAACCTGGGTTTTATCAACGTTATTTTTTGATCATCCTTTCATTATTAAATTATTTTTGATTAAGATTGTCAAAGAGTTAAGGTCATTCCTTTAGAGATTTCCATGCAAAGAAGAGAATCTCCGCCACGGTGGCATAGATATTGAAATAATATAAAAAATAATATAAATTATAAAGCAAACACCCTTTGTTTTGGCCCGGGGAGGGCAAAGTTAAGAGGAGGTGGTATGAATGGAATTAGTACCTTGGAGGCCCTTTGGAGAGCTGAATCCATTTCGTGGGGAAATGGACAGGTTCTGGGATAAATTCTTTTCTGAAAGACCTTTTGTCAGGGCCTTTTCATAGGAATGGTCGCCTTCGGTGGATATTTCGGAGACCGAGGATAAACTCCTCATTAAGGCGGAGTTGCCCGGTCTGGAGGCAAATGATGTGAACGTTAGCATCTCGGGAGATCTTCTAACGATAAAGGGTGAAAAGAAAGAAGAAGAGGAAGAAAAAGATGAGCACCATCATTATAAAGAGAGATACGCTCCCGGTCAACGTTCAAGCCGACAAGGTCGAGGCAGCCTTTGACAAGGGCGTTCTCAATGTAACGCTTCCAAAAGTGGAAGAAGCCAAGAAGAAAGAGATAGAGGTTAAGGTCAAGTGAATATGCGTCGGCCCTCCCCGGGTATTAACTGCAAGGCATAAAAAGGAAAATGTGATTGATTTTTGGTTCGCTCATTTGAATCATATGATTTATTTAACAACACAAAAAGTAGGAGGTGAAAGACATGGTAGAAATAAAACGTATCCTTTTTCCCATTGATTTTACGCAAAACTCGTCCAAGATCTTGCCGTATGTCCTATCAGTTTCTGAGAAGTATGATGCCATGATTTACCTGCTCCATGTGGTAGAGGACCTTTCTAAATGGGATAGCGGTTCCTATATTCCCCATATTCCCCTGGCTCAGTACCAGGGGGACGCATTAAAAGGTGCTGAAAAGACCCTTGACAGGGTTTGTGAGGAGCAGTTGGAAAGTTGCCCCAACTTTCAAAAAAAGATTCTTTCCGGTGACCCGGCCCAGGAGATCCTGAAAACCATTGAATCGGAAGAGATAGACCTGGTGATTATGGGCACACATGGCCGTAAGGGATTAGAGCATGTCTTCTTTGGGAGTGTGGCCGAGAATGTGGTAAAAAAGTCGCCCGTTCCCGTATTGACCATTAATCCCTACAAGGTCAAATAACTTCTCTCATTAGTTGAAAGGAGGGACACAGCATGCAAAGCAAGCAAGAGGGTTGGGTATGCGCAAACTGCGGATATACGGCCGATGGTAAATTCGAGGGAGATATATGCCCCCAGTGTGGCCTGACTTACTGGAAATGTCGCAAGTGTGGTTTTACCATAACCGCTGCAAAGCCGCCGGATGTCTGCCCGGAGTGCGGTGAGAAGTGCGATTTCATCAATGTCACCTGCTATACGCCGGAGTGCGGAGGCCCCGGGCATATGGATCCGCGTCTTTAGGCGTAATGGGAATGGTCGGTAAAAAAACAACTATGCATTGGCCTACTGCAATATCCACGGGCTCTGGGCCAATTCTTTCGAAGTGTAATCATAGAGAGGCAAACCATGGGAGGTGAATAATGAAACTCGAAGAGATCAAAAAGGCTATTGAAGAATTAACCGATGCCGAAAAGCGAAAATTTTTCTCTGAAATAGTGCCCGAGATATGTGATGAATCCCTCACCATAGAGGGCTGTCGTATGATTTTTGAGAAAAAGCTTTCAGGTTCCCGGTATCTGGAATCTTTTGACGAGCTACACGAGATGCAAGAGGAAGGATAGTCTGTGGTAGATGGTTTAAGAGCCATCTCCACAAGGGCACGGGAAATCATGCGACGCCTCCTGCGGAGGATTCATGGCTGGGGTTACTGATCCGAAGCCAATTAAGGATAGAGAAAGGCATTCGGATTGAAATGGGCGCGTGGCGTGTAGATAGAAATGGATATTGAAATCAAAGTTGAAAATTATCTGAAAGAGCGTTTCGGGCCGGAGACCAGGCTGATCTCAATCCAACGGCTCGGCGAAGGGGTCCACGGCGCTGCGTATCTGCTAAAATTCAAGAACGCTCAGGGAGAAAACCGGTTGATCATGAAGGCCCTCTTTCCCTCCAGGTTCGGACATGATCACTATTCCGACAGGGCCCAGATCCTGCTTCTTGCACAGGCCAACTACAATGAGATGCCGAAGCACATAAAGGCGACGGATGTGGTGGGAGAGTCCCCTGACAAACTTATATCCGTGAAAGATGCCAGAGAGTTTTACATTTTCATGGAAGAGGCCAAAGGGGTGTCTTACTTCAAGGATTTGGACGCGATTCTGAAGCGGGGACACCTCGATGAGTTGGATATGGAAAGGGCCGGAATGCTCGCGCATTTTCTCGCGGATATCCACGCGCTCAGATATTCCGGGCAAGATGCAAAGATTCTTTACAGAAGGCGTATCCGCGATCTGATAGGTCATGGAGAGTGCATCATGGGGATTATCGACGCCTATGATCCCGTTGATTTCACAACAGACGGGGAACTCGTTGCCTATGCCGGGAAATGTCTGAAATGGTGGGGGAAGATCAGGGATAAAGGCGAACGGTTGTGCAGTGTCCATGGCGATTATCATCCGGGAAACATCCGATTGCAGGGAGACGATTTTGTCCTGTTGGACCGCTCAAGGGGCAGTTGGGGAGAGCCCGCCGACGATGTATCCTGTCTGAGCGTGAATTATATACACTACGCGATTAAGGATCGGGGAGCCTTTGCAGGTCCCTTTGCCGAACTGTTCCGGCTCTTTTTAGGGGCTTACCTTGAAAAGACAAAGGATGCGGGCTTCTTTGAGGTCGCACAGCCCTTTTTCGCCTTCAGAGTACTGGTCATAGCCAACCCAAAATTTTATCCGGACGATACGACTGAGACCAAGAGAAAGCTAATCGATTTCGGGTTTTCAGTCCTCGAAACAGAGAGATTCGATACAGAAAAAATTTCAGATTATATGGAGAGGGAATGAGCTTTTGTTTATGGCTTACCGGGCTGCCGGGGTCCGGGAAGAGTACAATACTGAACGAGCTTTCTCAGATGTTATCAGAATCGGGGATTGAAGCTGTTACGCTCAGTCTCGATCGTTTAAGGAAAGTCATAACACCGGAGCCAAAATATACGGACGAGGAACGTGCGCTTGTCTACCGCTCACTCGTCCTGATGGCTCAACTCCTAATTGAGCAGGGCGAGAAAAACGTGATCATTGATGCAACCGGCAACCGGAGGGAATTTAGGCATCTTGCAAGAGGATTGATCCAGGAATTTGCTGAAATCTATGTGAAATGCCCCTTGGAAATATGCATGGCGCGCGAAGGCGCCCGGCGAGGTCAGCCCGTTCAAGAAGAACTCTACAGAAAGGCGACAGAAGGAAAGTTGCGAGGAGAATTACCCGGCATTTCGGCACCTTACGAAGAGCCTGAAAACCCTGAGGTTTTGGTAGTCTCGGATCTCTTGTCTCCCCATGAATCCGCAAAAAGGATTATGGCCTATGTCAAATCGAGATGGACGGGGGGAGAGTGAAGCAGGGAAGGAAAACCATGTTACAAACCGCCATAGAGGCAGCCCAGCAAGCCGGTCGAAGCATTTTAAGGCGATACCCGGGTGAACGTAAGCTCACCTTCAAAGGGTACCGTGATCTGGTCACCGATGCGGACATCGCCGCTGAAGAGGTCATCATTGATCTGATCCGGGTACGTTTTCCTGATCATGCCATATTATCCGAGGAGGCAGGAGGCAACGAAATCTCCAGCGGATATACATGGGTGGTGGATCCCTTAGACGGGACGACCAACTACACCCATCACCACCCTGTTTTCGCTGTATCCATCGGGGTGCTGCAAGATGGCAACCCTCTTATGGGGGTGATCCACGACCCGATGCGCAATCATACATTTGTGGCTCACAGGGGAGGTGGAACGAGACTCAATGATGTGCCGATTCACGTCAGCCGCGTAGCGAACCTTGGTAAGGCCATGTTGGGATTGGACTGGGGACATGCCAACGGGGTACGGAAAACCATTTTGGTTTATCTTCAACAACTTACCTTTCGTTGCGGTACACTGCGTGTATTGGGATCGGCTGCCCTGGCGCTGGCCTATGTGGCCGCAGGATGGCTGGATGCCTATTTTAGCGTGGGATTGAGGCCCTGGGATACGGCCGCCGGGATGCTTATGGTCACTGAAGCAGGTGGGCGATGCAGCACGCTGAAAGGTGAGGCATATCGCGTGAAATTGCCGGGATGCCTGGCGACGAACGGCATCATACACGACCAGTTATTGGCTGTATTTCACAGGACTGATGTTACCTCGGGTAAAGAGCCAAGAAGGCTGTCCTGAAATGAGTCGTGCCCATTACCGGGATTATCCGCAGGAATACGTTGTCGATCAACCCCGATTTGCTCAAGAAAAAGATTGCGTTGCAGGCGAGCATGATCCGCCCACGGTGGCATAGATATTGAAGTAATAGAAAGCAAACATCCTTTGTTTTCGCCCGGGGAGGGCAAAGCAAAAAGGAAGGGCATGAATCAAAAGAGCTGTTTGAAGAGGCTGTTTTTGCATCAGGTCGCACCAAAGTCGTTTGCGCGGGCGGTTCAAGTTTAGATGTAAATGGGTTTTTGCAGCGTCTTCATGATCAAATATTTGTCAGTGGCGCATCAGGGAATGCTACTGGCAGAAACATCCACCAGAAGTCCTTAGAAGAGGCCATCAGCATGTGTAATGCCATTTATGCCATTGCTGTCAGTGGGGTTAATGTGGAAGAAGCTACGAAGGTGCATATTTCGAAGTAATGAAACCTAAAAAAGATCCTTTTAATGCCCATCATGAGCTTATGAAGCGTGGTTCACCCATCACCAGGCAGTGTATCATTCCGAATTGCTGGCGGTTCGTGTCCTGCTGCCCCGGCAGGGGTTGGGTTTGGAGATCGGTGTTGGAACGGGGCGCTTTGCCGGTCCCCTGGGGATCAAGGTTGGTGTTGACCCGTCCAACGCCATGATCACATATGCCGTCGGGAGAAGGATTTTAGGCGGCCAGGGAATAGCCGAGGCCCTGGCTTTTAAAAATGCGGTTTTTAACTTCGCTCTTGTGGTGACCACAATCTGCTTTGTGGATGACCCAAAAGCCATGCTGACCGAGGCACGGCGGGTATTGAAACCCGGCGCACCTTTGGTCATCGGATTTGTGGATCGGGACAGGGCCTTGGCCAGTACTACTTGGATCATAAGGCGGAAAACGTATTTTACCGTGGGGCAACATTCTATTCAACTTCGGAAGTGGAAGTGCTCCTCAGGGAAGAGGGATTTGTTGACCAAACTTTGGGGCAAACCTTGTCGAAACCGTTGAACGAGATTCAAGTGATCGAACCCTTTCGTGAGGGTCGCGGGGACTTCGGGTTTATGGTGGTCGCAGCTGCCAGATCATAAGGCGACTGGAGCAGACAAATTGATTGCAGAAAAGGGATCGGGAGTAAGATTATGAAGGAGGCAATGTTTTATGAAGCAATGTCTGAAAACAGGGTGCGTTGCAATTTGTGTAGCCATTGCTGCAAGATCGATGAGGGCAAAAGGGGTATTTGTGGTGTCAGGGAAGACCGAAACGGGGCACTTTACAGCCTTGTATATGGCAAAATTATTGCGGAACATGTCGATGCTATTGAGAAAAAACCCCTTTTTCACTTCCTGCCAGGATCAAGGGCGTTGTCCATTGGGACGGTCGGTTGCAATTTCCATTGTAAGCACTGCCAGAATTCTGATATCTCTCAATACCCGCATGAACACCGGGGAGAGATTATAGGGCAGCATCGCACGCCCGCACAAATTGTCGCATCGGCAAAAGCGGCTGGGTGTGAAACGATCGCTTACACGTACACCGAACCAACCATATTTTACGAACTTGCCCATGACACTGCTGTCTTAGCCCAAAAGGAAAGAATAAAAAATGTATTTGTAAGTAATGGTTATATGAGTCCTGAAGCGGCCCGTGAAATTGGGCCGTATTTGGATGGCATCAACGTCGACATAAAGTCCTTCACAAATAATTTTTACAAGGAGATCTGTGGGGCGCGTTTAAAACCGGTACTGGAAACAGTGCAACTGATGAAAGAACTTGGGGTGTGGGTGGAGATCACAACACTGATTATCCCTGGCCTGAATGATGGCGATCAGGAACTGCGTGACATCGCCCGTTTTCTTAAAGATATCGGCCCTGACATTCCATGGCATGTCACGCAGTTTTATCCTACATATAAGTTACTGGACCGACCATGGACCCCGGTGGCCACGCTACGTCGCGCCCGTGACATCGGCATGGAAGAGGGTTTACATTATGTATACGTGGGTAATGTGCCTGGTGAAGGGGGAGAAAATACTCACTGCTATGCCTGTAGGGCCTTGCTCATTGAGCGAAATGGACTAAAACTCATGGGAAATCGTTTACAGGATGGAAAATGTCCGGAGTGCGGGACAGGAATTGATGGAGTGGGCATGTAAATGCGTAACCGAAACATGGGTTTAAAGGTTTCCCGTCCGGCGGGCAGGGAACCTTTAAACTCTAAATCTGTCAACGCTTGCAATATAGGCATGTTCCATGTTTTATGTCACGGGCTGGGCTACCAAAAATACGGGAGATAAATGATGAAAATAGCCATTGGAACGGATGACAAGAAGACTGTCCGAAAGGGTCATTTCGGTGGGAGCAAGTATTTCGTGGTGATTGAGATACTCAATGCTGAAGTTGTGGGTAAAAAGGTGCGGGAAAATCCCCACGTTGAAGGCCAAAAGGCCAAAACGAAGCATGGGCAGGCCAATGCGATTATCCATCTACTGGAGGATTGCAGTCTGTTTATGGGGAGAAGCTTTGGCAAGGGCTCTGTGGATGAGATATCGTCTTGCGGCGTGGACTGTATCAGCACCGATATAGAAGAAATTGATGATGCGGTCTGTTCGTATCTTGACGGGAGGCTTGAAAGGTTCAACTATTACAGTCCCGATACAAAAGAGCACCTCCCGTGTGCCCAAAGGCCTTATACCTAACCAGGATAAACCGGAACAGAAAAAGTCTCACGCAAAGGCGCGCGAAGAAAAAAAGGAAAATATTTCTTGTGGTTCTTGTCTGCCTCTGGCAGATTTGCACAGGATTTAATTGATAACTGTCTATGCCTTTTCCGGGACTCCGCCCAGAAAAAGTGGCCCCTTTGGAGCAGTCAAAAATTCAGTTTCTTTGTTTTACAACATCTTGACAGTTAAGAAGCACTAAGGGCCTAATTGAGAATCGGCCTTTTTACGAGCTTTTTGCGAACTTGCCACTATTTTGCCTTGGACCATTTACTTAATAAGAATAGGAATTTCATCGCTTTTCTCTGGCACGCAGTATTCCTTGCCTTCGCCGCTACCCTCACCAACATAAACACAATCCTTCCTTCCATGGTAGTGAAAGCGGGCGGAAGTAATTTTCAAGTGGGACTCCTGACTGCTATTATGATTGGAACGCCCATTATCGGCGAACTATTATTTGCCAGTTACCTCCACCTGAAGGAACGAAAAAAGCCTTTTCTTCTTTTAGGGATAAACCTGAGGGTCTTGGCTCTGGCCCTGGTTTCGGTAATTCTATGGCAGACAGGGCGACATTCAGATCGTTCTACCATTTTTTTGATCTTTGCTCTGATGTTTATTTTTGCCATATCCGGCACTTTCGCAGGCATTTCATATTCTGATATTCTCGGAAAATCGCTGCTTATCGAGGAGAGACAGGGTTTTTTTGTATGGCGCCAGATTCTCAGAAGCGCTTCCATACTTATTGCGGCACTCGTGGCCCAGCGTATATTTTCTGTGCTGGCGTATCCCGATAACTATCAATGGCTCTTCTTACTTGCCGCTATAATGCTGTTTTTGGCCTCATTCGGATTCTGGGCCATAAAGGAGAAAACAATTCAGCAGAAGCATGAAAGCTATACTTTCATCAGGGTGCTAAAAACAATTCCTCAAAGATTTGGCAATGACAGAAATCTCCGAAATTATATCTTTATGATAAACTTTTCAGGCTTCGGATTGACGTTGCTCCCTTTCTATGTAGTCATAGCCAAACAGAGCTATGGGCTGAATGGCAAACAAATAGGAACCTACCTGCTTTTACAGATAATAGGAATGATCGTATCAAACTTTGCTTGGGCCAGGCTGGTAAAAAGACATGGATTCTACGCTGTGTTCAAGGGGTGTATTATATTCGGGACAATTCTCCCGCTTCTCGCAATCACGTTGGCCAATTTTCCTGTCTATTTTTACCAGATTGTATTTTTTTTATCGGGATTTGGTATAAGCGCGAGAGAGATTTCTGTCGAAGGAATCTTCATAGAAATCAGCAGAGACGAAAACAGGGCGCTTTACCGGGGGATCACAGGGGCAACGAGCCTTTCTACAGCTATTTTCCCGCTTGTGGCAGGATGGCTGATCGGCGAAGTGGGTTTTGTACCGGTTTTCGTTTTAGGCTCCCTTATGGTTGCCATTAGTTACTATTTTGTGAATGGCCTAAGAGATGTGTCACCGGTATAATTAAACATCAAGGAGTAATACCAATATGACAGAGAAATCAGATGATAAAAAGAAAGCAGTGTCAGATATTGAGAAACTAAGGATTTTGATTCCTTATTGGATAAACCATAATAACGATCATATTCGAGATAATGAAAAGTGGCTCAAGAAAACAATTGGCTTGGGGCTTGAAGATGTCGGCCATGAACTAAAAGAGGCCATTGAAATTCTGAAAAAGGCGAACATGCATATTGAACTGGCATACGATAAGCTGCAACAGAACGGATCGCCCAAACCGGAAAAAGTATTCGAAACAGAAAAACCTGAAAAGAAGTTAAAAGAGAAAGCCCTGGGGGAAAAGCCCTGGGACTTCAATTTGAAGCAAATTGGAGTTATCAGGACTCCATATATTGACAATGCACCCTATCAACCAGTGGAGGAGGATGAAGGAGATTTTCGTATAGTAGTTGATTCCCAATATGTCGATAGTCTCTATAAACTTGACGGATTTCGATATATTTACGTCGTCTATTATATACACCGGATCAAGCAGGAATTATCAAAGATCGTATCCCCCACGTGGACCGACGGTGCAAAGGTTGGGGTGTTTGCAAGCCGATCACCGGTTCGGCCAAATCCCATTGGTATAAGTATCGTTCGCGTAAAGGGTATTAAAAATGGCGAGATCTCTACATCAGGTATGGATGTCTTTGATGGAACACCTTTGCTTGACATCAAGCCATACATAAAGGACTTGGATAGCAAACCTGATGCCAATTATGGCTGGCTTGAAGACTTGGATAACAGTGAACATCTTCTCCTGCATATCAAGGGTATTCCGCATGATTACTGAGAAGATGTAAACGGGCCGTTCGCGCTTATTTAATGACGCTCTGACAGACAAGCAGTTGTCACTTACAAACATTTTTATAAGCGTTCACAGGTTCAGGGTTCAACGTTCAGGGTTAGGGACAAGGACAAAATTGAAGACCCGAAGTCCTCGTAAAAAATGCCGGTTTTGCGACATAATAGCATTATTTGCCTGCCCCCTTTTTTTTCTTTGTAACATAATTACAGGGTTTTAGTATCCTGACGTGAAAGGGGTATCATGGGACACCCTCTTATCCCCAATTTTTTCAGGGGGCTTTGCCATGCGATCACCGACAAGGCCCTTGCAATTTGCACCCGTTCTTTGTATTTCTTGAAACCTGAAAGAAAAGGTTCTTTTTGAAAATACAAGATCTCCGGAAGTTATGATATGCCGAAAGCGAACATGCCATTTGAATATGGCCTTGATGAGAAAGTCCCTTTTCTGCAATCCTGTCTTTTCGGGCTCCAGTGGGCGGCCATCATTGTCTCTTCCATCATCATTCTGGGGAAGGTGGTGGGGGTCATCCATTTTACCGATTCCCTGTCACAGATTATATATCTTCAGAAGATCCTCTTTCTGTGCTCTCTGACCCTCTTTTGTCAGATCTTTCTGGGGCATAAGCTCCCTCTTGTGCCGGGACCCGCGGCGGTGCTCTTTATCGGGGTAGTTGCCAGCCAGGGCTTTGGCATGCAGGCCATTTATTCCTCCGTGATGATCGGAGGGGTGCTTGTTGCGGTGCTCGCGATCAGCGGGCTCTTCAAGTACCTGCAACCCTTCTTTACCTCCAATGTGGTGGCCGTGGTCCTGCTCCTGATCGCCTTTACCATTGCACCCACCATTCAAGGCCTGATGATCGACAGTGAGAGCGGGATCAATCCGCTATACAATATGGGTTTCGGCGTGCTCCTGCTTTTTCTGATGTTTCTTTTTTATCGACTGCTAAGCGGCATCTGGAAATCTACACTGATCATCTGGGGTATGGTTGCCGGTAGTTTTTTCTATTTTCTAATCTTTCCCACCGACAAGCCGGGGGCACTCATATCAAATGCCCCGTGGTTCAGTGATTTCTTTCAGCAAATGAACCTCCACCTGTCCGTGCAACCAGGTGTCCTCATATCCTTCATTTTCTGTTTTATTGCGCTCTCCATCAACGATCTCGGTTCCATCCAATCGGTCAATGAGCTGCTCAAGACCGGAGACACGGACAGACGCATTACCAGGGGGATATTCATCACCGGGCTGGCCAATATAGCCTCCGGATTTTTCGGGGTGATTGGACCTGTGAATTATACGGTCAGCCCGGGTGTGATCGTATCCACCGGATGCGCATCCCGTTTCACTCTGATACCGGCGGCCGCAATCCTGTTTGCACTGGCTTTTTTCCCTGCTGTAACCGGGTTTATCGGGAGCGTGCCACCCGTGGTGATTGGCGCTGTTCTGGCCTATGTCATGACTGCCCAGGTTGGGGCCGGTCTGATGGTGGCTTTAAGGGGTGTAGATGACGAAGGCTTTGTGTTTGAAAATGGGTTGGTGATCGGTTTGGCCATATTGCTCGGTGCCATGGTGGCCTTCCTGCCTGCGGAGGTGATCAGGGACCTGCCCGCTTTTTTGAGACCGATCCTGGGGAACGGTTTTGTGGTCGGTGTGGTCAGCGCCCTTGTCCTGGAACATCTGGTGCTGGGCTGTGGCGGGACCGATTCGCAAGGGAAATCGGCATGACGATCAATAAGGGTTTCCTACGATTTGGGCAGCCCCTTTTGGTAGCAGCGGACAGGTATCTCGTTGAACATGGCAACAAAACACTTGTTGCAGGATATACAGGCCGCCTCAGTGGTTTTTTTTCAAAAAAATTACAGGATTACAGGATAGACCGGATTTTCTTTCAACAGTACGTACTGTACGAAGCAGGAGGAGTTCTTAAGACTGTCCTCAAGCCGACCAGACGATTTCGCCGTCCACCACGGTCATGACAAAGGGGATTTCCGGGACCTCTTCAGGTGCGACCTCTCGCGGATCAGCGGCCATTACGGTAAAATCGGCTCTTTTACCAATCTCGATGGTCCCGTTAAAGGCTTCGTCAAAAGAAAGGTAGGCTGCGCCGCGCGTATAAAGGCGGATTGCCTCGTCCATGGTCAGGGCCTCGTCCGGCCCCAGAGCCTCGCCAGAGGGGGTCCTGCGCAACACGGCGTCTCGAAGCCCCACTCGCGGGTCGAGATTGGCCACGGGGCAGTCCGAACTACCCCCGAGCGTCATTCCGGCCCGGAGCATGCTCTTAAAGGGGTAGAGTTGATCGGCCCGTTCAGGGCCAAAGGCATCAAGAAAGCCGTCGCCTAATTCCCCAAAGAAAACGGGCTGGACCGAAGCGAGGATATTCATGTCTGTCGCCCGTCTCAAAAGGTCAGGGTACAGGCAGCCCGCATGTTCGATGCGGTGGCGAAGAGGATTGCCGGATTTGGGACCTAAAACCGCCTCGTAGGCATCCAGGGTGTCGCTGATCCCCTCGTCTCCCTGTGCGTGGATAGCAATCTGGTATCCCAGGGCGTGGTAGCCTTTTACCTTATCGATGAGCTCTTCGCGGCTCTGCACTTTGAGTCCTTTATCATGGGGTGGCGTAAGGTAGGGTGTTCCCACAGCGGCGGTGCGGTTCGACATGCCCCCGTCTGCGAAGAGCTTGATAGGACCTATTCTAAGTTTTCCGCAGCCGAACCCGGTCTTAATCTGCGAACCGGTCAAGGGCTCGGCCATAA
>Ga0315536_1001053_pt1 | contig 14012 bp, 20 predicted proteins | sample SalMarSW160230MG_FD_203093 | JGI IMG/M metagenome (GOLD analysis project Ga0315536, IMG submission 203093) | Salt marsh sediment microbial communities from the Plum Island Ecosystem LTER, Massachusetts, United States - Salt Marsh Sediment SW1602-30 ... | reverse complement strand
TATGACCTCTATTAAAGAGTTGGTGGATATACTGCAATTTGGTCGAAACGATGTCACCATAAGATATATTGAGGGTTGGCGGGTGGAACAGCTGGCGGAGCTGCTGTCGCAAAAGATGAAGGATGTGGATTACGGTGAATTTGTGGCTGCGGCCAGGCCGTATGAGGGTTACCTTTTCCCCGATACTTATTATTTTAATGTTGATGCCACTCAGAAAGAGATCTTGGAGAGGCTGCGGGACACGTTCGAAAAAAAGACAGCCGATCTGCTCACGGCGGAAAATGCCAGAAAAACAGGTTTGACCCCGGAGGAAATGGTCATTTTGGCCTCTATTGTAGAGCGAGAAGTGGCTGAGTACGAAGATAGGCGGATCGTGGCCGGGATATTGCTGAAAAGATTGCAGGAAGGCATGGCCCTGGAAGCCGACGCTACTACTCAGTATGCCGTGGCCTTGAACAAATATTGTGTGCCGGCCCTCTGCCGCAGTGAGGACGTTGTATGTGATCTTGATCCCAGCGTGGCTGTGTGCGAAGAGGGTTTGGACAAGAATTTACTGGAAGATATACAGTGGTGGCCCAAACAGCTTACCAACTATGACCTGGATTTTGCCAGCCCTTACAATACCAGAGTGACGGCCGGGTTACCGCCTGCGCCCATTTCCAGTATTGGCATATCTGCTTTGCAGGCTGTTGTAGACTTTGTACCCACTGATTACTATTTTTACCTCACTGACGGTGACGGCGTGACCCATTATGCTAAGGATCTGGATGGTCATATTCGGAACATGAACAGTTTCTTGAGATGATCTAGTTAAGACCTATAGCATTGACAACTTTTGGTTTACATAATATAATGATACAAATTGCATTATCCGCGAAATGATCCTAAATCAGGAGGAGTAACAATGATTATAGAAATGATTGCTGTATCGTCGATTTTGTTTTTGGCAATAGGAAGTGGATCCGCTATTTTCTTGATTCTCGAGCTAAGACAGAATGAAGAGGGCTCAGCTCAAACGTACAATGACCCCTCATTGCTATTAGTGCACCATTTTGCACGATATGTTACGGCCACCACGTTAGCAGCGAGCTTCCTATTGTTACCTTTCTTGGCTTTGTCGGCTCTTTTAGTAAGGATTTTCAATATCTAGATCCCACCGCCGCTTTGTGTGATTAGCATTTATGCTAACATCATTACTCACACACCGCGGCGGTTTTTCTTTTCATTCCTCCCCCAAAGCATCTTTGATGATCTGCTTAGTCACTTTAATGCCCCTATCCAACAGCACTTCATGGCTAATATAAATAGGCGTTTTGCACAATCGAGACAAGACAAAAGCATCGGAAAAACGCGCGTTGACCTCCAAATGCTTTTCCTCATGCACAAAATTCAAATAGGCATAATAAACTCCGTCCTGAAAGTTATAAATGGTCACGCTCACTAAACTGGCGCCAAAACAACCCAGCAACCTCTTCAAAGTATCGTAAAAGTGAGGTGTGGCCGGATGTTGGCGCGTCTTGCCGGTCAGAAACATCAACGCCTCCTGATTGCTCATGCTCACAGGCACAACCACTTTTTCGCACTTGTCCATGAGGTACAGCGTGTAATTATTCGCACCCGCATAATAATTGGGCACTAAAGCTATGAAATGCACTCTTTTATACATAAATTTTCCTTAATAAGCTATAATGTTAGTAATGCCTGATTCGCCCAAACAGATCTACGACAAAATAGAAGGCCTTAAAGGAAAAAGACTGGTATATTACCTTGTTCCCCTCTTCATACTTTTTGTCTTTGTAGGCTTTGCTTTGGGTAATCTTATGCCCGGGCTATTAAAAAATGATGAAGCTAACATTGATTGGGAAAAGATCCAAGAAGTGCCCAAAAAGGAAAGTACTATGTACAGAGGACGTGTGGTCTATACAGACCCCAATTTCTATCCTGAGGATGAGATCAAATATTATCTGGCCGATGACAATGGAAAGACCATAATTTTACTGAAAGCCTACGATGAAAAACTGACGGTGGTAGAAGGTTTGTATGTCTATGTTTTTGGAGATGTGGAAAAAGTGATGGGTACTGATGAAGATGTGCTGGTAGTAGAAAAGGTAGTAGTTAAGAATTAACCCCATGTTGATCGATTTTCGTGAAGTCACAAAAGAATATGAAGAAGGTTTGAAAGCATTGGACGAAGTTTCCTTTGCCATAGACAATGGCGAGTTCGTGTTTGTGGTGGGTGAGTCCGGTGCCGGCAAGACCACATTGGTCAAGATGCTTATCCGTGAGGAGTTTCCCACTTCCGGTCAGGTGCTTTTCGAAGAAACGGACGTGCACACTTTGGAGGGTGATGATATTTCTCATTTGCGTAGAAAAATAGGTGTGGTCTTCCAGGATTATAAGCTGTTAAAAACGCACACCGTGTTCGAAAATGTGGCCGTGGCCCTGGAAGTAGCTGATACTCCGGATGATGTCATTAGAAGTGTGGTACCGAACGTTCTCAGTCTGGTCAATTTAGGCCATAAAATGCACAGTTTTCCCAACACTCTTTCCGGCGGCGAGAAGCAGAGGGTTTCCATTGCCAGAGCCTTGGCTCATGAGCCTGACGTGCTGGTGGCGGATGAACCTACCGGTATGATAGACCCAAAATCTGCGGCAGAAGTCATGGAAATATTGGAAAAGATAAATTCCCTGGGAACGACTATACTAATGGCTACACACAACAAAGAGATAGTTAACGCTATGAAAAAGAGAGTCATAAAATTGGAACACGGCAAGGTGATTTCGGATAAGAAAAAAGGCTCTTATGAATGATAAGTATATTAAAAACACTCTAAATAACATAAAGCGGGAAAAATTGCTCAGTATCACCAATGTTTCCATCATGACGCTGACCTTTTTGATCCTAGGAATATTTATTACTGTCATAGCCGTGTCTCAGTCCATTTTACGAACGCTGGAGCAGCAGGCTCAGGTCACTATTTTTTTCAAAGATGATTTCACCGAAGATAAGATACTGGCATTGAAAGACCAGCTTTCCGGTGACGAAAGGATCTTCAACATAAATTTTGTTTCTAAAGAGGACGCTTACAATATTTTTAGGGAAATAAACAAAGATGACCCTATTTTGCTCGAATCGGTGACCTCAAGCATCTTGCCGGCCAGTCTGGAGGTTAGGGCCAAGGATCTGGGCGATCTGCCCAAATTAGCGGAAGAATTCAACCAATTTGACGGTGTGGAAGAGGTGAGGTTCTTTTCTGATGTCATAGGCAGATTCAAGAAGTTTTCGACTATTGCCTATACAGCCGGCTTTGTTTTGGTGTTTGTCTTTTTTGTCATTTCCTATTCCGTGGTCATCGCCACTTTAAGGACCACCATCCATTCTAAGGGCACAGAGCTGGAGGTCATGAAACTGGTGGGTGCCACTAATGCTTACGTTAAAATGCCGCTTATCTATCAGGGCATATTTTATGGTTTTGTGGCTTCGTTTGTTTCCGGCGCGCTGCTGGTGTTTGTCATTAACATTATGGTCCATTTTAGGGCCGTACCCGTAAGTATTGGTCTGGGTTTTCTGCCTAACTTTTCCATCTCCTCTTTGCTCTTCTCTTTTATCTTATGGTTCGTCCTCATTTTATCCGGAGCCTTGCTGGGATTTCTGGGAAGCTTCTTCGCCGTTAAAAGATACTTGAAATACTAGTGGGGTATAATCATATTGCTCAGCCCTATGAATAAGAAACTGCTAATTGCATCACTAATACTTTCCTGTCTACTAATTTCCGTAGCGGGAAATGTGGTTGTTAATGCCCAGGATACACCCAGCGATGAGGATCAGGAGAAGGTGGAGGATCTGCTGGACGACATAGAAAAATATGAGAAAAAGATAAAAGAACTCCAAGGTACAGCCAACACTTTATCCAGAGAAATAGAAAGTTTCGACGCTCAGATCAACCTTACCCAATTAAAGATCCAAAATTCCATCAATAAAATTGCTGCAACCGAAAAAAAGATCTCCGGTTTGGAAGTGGATATAGAAAAAATTGTAGACAGAATAGGCATCATCGAAGAAAGAATTGATTATCAGGAGGGTGTCTTAAAGGAGCGCATCAGGGAGAGATATAAAACCCGCGAAACTTCTCCTGTCATGATACTGTTCGGCAGTAATACTTTGGAGAACTTAGTGAAAAAAGCTTCATATTTGCGAGTCATGGAGGTTCAGGATAGTAAGATCCTAGGACAGATGCGGGACACTAAGGATACGTACAACAAGCAGAAAGGATTGTTCGAAGATAAAAAGGAGGAGGAAGAGCAGCTGCAGGCGCAATTGATCCAGGAAAAGGCTAATTTGGATGCTTATAGAAGCCAGTTGGTGACACAAAAGGCTGAAAAAGACAGGCTGCTGGATAAAACGCAGAACAGTGAGGATAAATACCAAGATTTGCTAGCCGAGGCTAAGAAAGAGCTGGAATCATATAGCGCCTTTGTTTACGCTTCCGGCTTGGGCATCATTGGCCCTAATGGTCTTGGCGGTGGTAAGGACGGCTGGTATTACTCCCAAAGGGATTCGCGCTGGGCTAACGATAAGATAGGGAATTCCTCTTATTCTGTCTACGAATCCGGCTGTTTGGTGTCCAGTGTGGCCATGGTTCATAAGTATTATGGCCATGATATGGACCCCGGAGATATGGCCGATAAAGATCAATACTACTTTTGGGGGAATATGCTAGTGCCTTGGCCGGCGCCGAGCGGATTGAGCTATAAACTGTTAGGTTATGGGTACCCGGAATCGAGTATAGATAAGGAGTTGGATAGGGATAATCCTGTCATTGTTGGTCTAACGGCCAATAACAGCGCCGGCACTCACTTTTTAGTGCTCATCAGTGGCAAGAACGGTGATTATAAGATGTACGATCCTATCTACGGTCCTGACCTGGATTTTGAAGATTATTATGGTACGGGGCAGATCTTTGAGGCCGTGGCTTTTAAGTAAATTTAGAAATCCTCAATTAAAATTGTTATAATCCAGAAAACAAATCTTTAGTCAAAGGATTGAGGGCAATGAATTATATAAAAACAGGAATACTTAACGTCATAGGAATTGTTTTGCTAGGATTGTTCATAGCTTTGTTGGAGTACACATTTGCTGTGGCCGTATACGTACATTCTCTTGGAGGGCACATAAGTAAATTCTGTCTTATTACGACATCGGTTGGATTTCTGTTGTACTTTGTTTACACACTAAGTAAAACGCTTTGGTTTGATGTGATCAAGCCGTTAAAAATTTTAAGGAAGAGGTAACATTCGTCGTTACACAATGTCTTGGGCGGACAACGCTTTTTTGAGCACTCCGCCCTTTCATTTTTCCAATTAAAATTGTTATAATCCAGAAAACAAATCTTTAGATAAAGGAGATGGCATCATGTTGGAAAAGCTTCCGAGCTTAGTGGTTAAAGTAGGCAGAGTTGCTCTGTACGTTCTTTTGGGCTTGTTTGTTTATCTCAGTCTGCAGATATTCTATATCAAAGGCTTCAACGCTGCCAAAGACACGTACGCCGCATATCTATTCTGGCCAGTTGTGATCGTGTGGGCTCTTCTGGCTCTATATTTTATAGGAAAATTTGTCTGGTGGCTTTTCGCTGAGTTTTTTAAATAGAATAAATAACCAGACAGTTTTATTTTAGGGCGGGTGTTAACCCACAAAACATTCCGCCCGTTCTTTTTTCCCAAGAATATTCATACTTTAATTCCACGCCTATATAAATAGAATCAAGTTGTGAGAGCTTTCACCTTTTTATTATTTGTTTTTATTTTATTCGGCAAGGTATACGCTCAGAATTATTTTGATGTTGAAGTTGATACTAAAAAAGTTCCATACAATAAAGAATTGAATATAGAATTCTCATATAGCCTTAACGGTTTTGAAGAAAGCGACTTTTTGGTTCGACCAAGAATGACCGTAGGTGCTGTAAGCGTTTACCATGAAGCAGAAAATGAGTGGGTTTCTCAGGGTGGTCTTTGGACGGCAATGCCTACACTGCAAAAGGACATGAATATAAAAGTGGATCTGCAAGGTGAATCAGAACTATACTTTGAAATACAAAATACCGTAGACCAAAAGATATTTGAAACTCCAAAAATTATGATATGGGGAGGAAATATATATACGGATTACATTGAAAAAGTTAATCAAAACTTAAAACAGTATATCTATGAAGAAAAAGCAACCCCGGTTAGCTTCGAACAAGTGCCAACTCCGGACCCAAAACCACTAAGCCTCCTGGCCAAAGTGATAAAATACATTGATGACATCATTTAAGAATTGGCTGCCGGCCCTGATTATGATGCTGGTCATATTCATTAGCTCTTCGGTCACCGGCACAACTATCTGGAAGACCGGATTAGGAGAAGAAAAGTACCAGATCTCAGGCCACGTGATATTGTTCTTTTTCCTGTGCATAGCCTTTTACAAAGGTTCGAAAAACGTGCTCACCTCAATAATTCTCACTTCTTTATACGGCGCCTTGGACGAATTCCACCAATATTTCACCTATTTAAGATCACCCAGTTTTTTTGATATAAAGGTAGATACAGTTACCGCCATTTTGGCAGGAGTAGTGTTATGGAAATTACAAGCAATTCTACCCAAGAAACTAATAGACTGGCTGAAAAACTAGCCAAAAAGACCAAACCCGGAGATGTTTTTGCTCTTTACGGTAATTTAGGTAGCGGCAAAACAACTTTTACCAACTTTTTGGTCAAAGCTTTGGGATTTGACAGCCGTGTGCAAAGCCCGACCTTTGTTATTATTCGTACCTATAATAAGAATTTAGGGAAAATAAGAAAGGTTTACCACGTGGACCTCTACCGTCTGACCAGGCCGGAAGAGCTTGATGATCTGGGATGGGAAGAGATGTTCGAAGAGGAAGACGCAGTGGTGATAATTGAGTGGCCGGAGTTTTTGGAAGAGAACTTGCCTAAGGGGGTAAAAAAGTTACGTTTCACGTACGTGGACGAAAATACCAGGAAAATAGATGTACAAGATCAAAATTGATGCCTCAAAAAGAAGAGAAAAAGTGGTGAGCTTGATAAGGCTGGAAAACGGCAGCGAGAAAGTTTTAGCAGAGAAAAAGGGCGATATAGATATTGTTTCGAGCATCAAGGAGTTGTTGGAGGAAAATGGTATGCCCATAGAAAATATTGACGAATTTGTCTCTAATTTAGGTCCCGGGTCATTTACAGGTCTGAAAATAGGAGTGACCATTGCCAATGTTCTCAATTGGGCCATGGGTAAAAAGACCATCAAACAACTGGACGTGCCGGAATACGGCAGAGATCCCAATATTACGCTCAAGAAGTTTTAATACGCCCAAATTTGTGGTATAAAATACAAAAATCAAAATAGGAGGAGGAGAGATGAGCAATCAAATGTTGATGAAAAAAGTGAGGGAGTTTTGGTTTGAGACGGACGGCGAGGGGCATATGGTTGGTCTAACGATTCGTGGTGGATTTGTGAACTCCTTGTTTATTTACGTTGATGAAATTAGCGTTAAGGAGCTTTTTGATCTGAAACACTACCATAAGTTCAAGGAGAGAGTGGTCGACGAGGCTTTGAGATTGGCTTCAAGCTCTCTTTGTATAAGTCGCGATAAGTTGAAAGCAGATTTTGATACAAGGGAGGTAACATCACCGTCCGGAAGTAAAAATCAAGAAGTGTACGTGTACATTTCTTATTAGGATTAATGATCCTCGAAAAGAACCCTGCACCCCTTTTCGAGGATTTCTCATTTTTGAGATATAATAACAACTGTATGAAAATACTAGTCACCGGAGCCGCAGGATTTATAGGCTCACATCTTTCCGAACGCCTTATTGACCTGGGTCATGAAGTTGTGGGTATTGATAGCTTCACACCTTATTACTCACGCGTTTTAAAAGATCTTAATGCTGAGGACATTAAGGCCAAAGGCGTAAAATTGTTCGAAAAAGACCTGGTCACGGATGATCTTATTGAATACGTGGACGGAGTGGAAGTGGTCTATCATCTGGCCGCTCAGCCTGGTATTTCTGCTACTGAGCCTTTTGAAACATATCTGGACAACAACATCATAGCCACGCAGAGATTATTGGAGGCCGTCAAAGACCTTTCCGGTCTAAAATTTTTTGTTAACATTGCCACTTCCTCAATTTATGGCAAGAACGCCACCTTGCCGGAAGATACGGCTCCCAAACCGGCTTCATATTATGGTGTGACCAAATTAACGGCCGAACAACTGGTGCTAGCCGAACAAAGAGACAACGGTTTTCCGGCCTGTTCGCTTAGACTATTTTCCGTCTATGGAGAAAGAGAACGCCCGGACAAGCTTTACCCCCGTGTTTACAGAAGCCTATTCACCGATTACAAATTCCCTTATTTTGAAGGCAGTGAGGACCACCTCAGAAGTTACACTTACGTAGGCGACGTCATCGACGGTTTTATCATGGCTATGGACAAAATGGACAAATGTCAGGGGGAGATATTTAATATAGGTTTGGATGCCGCTATCACTACCGGAGAAGCCTTGAAAATACTGGAAGAGGTTATGGGTATACCTATGAAGTATGAAAGAAAACCTGCCCGAGCCGGAGATCAAGCTAAAACTTCCGCTGACATCACAAAAGCGAGAAAGATCTTAGGGTATGATCCTACCACCACGCCCGCCGAAGGCTTTGTTAAGACCGGCCAGTGGTACAAGGAAAAAATTTTGCCCTTGATAAAAGATGGAAAGATCTAAGCAAAAACTAGTTTCAATTGTCATTCCTTGCTACAACGAGGAGGAAAACATCAACCGCACCTTTGATGCTCTCTTGGAATTTTCTCAAGACCGCGAAGAAGATTTTGAGTTCATCGCCGTGAACGATGGCAGTGGGGACGGCACTTGGGATGTGATCGAAAGATACGCCAGAAAGCACGACGAGATCCGCGGTGTTAACCTTATGACCAATTACGGCTTGACCCAGGCTTACATGGCAGGTTTCAAAGCTGCTAAGGGGGATTACGTCATTACCTTAGCCGCTGATCTGGAAATTCCGGTCTCCAACCTGGACAAGGTCATAGAATATCTGGATGAAGGCTACGATTTTGTTAACACCAATCGTGTGGGCAGATGGGGTAAGGATCGGGCAGTAAAAAGCGGTTTGGCCAATAAGTTAATTGCCAAGATCTCAGGCGTGGAAATGAAGGACCGCGGCTCCGGCATGAAGGGCTTTACCAGAGTTTTGATAGACAACCTCAAGCTTTACGGTGAAATGCACCGTTTCATCCCTGACTATGTCAAATTGTACGGGGCCAAGATGATCGAATTTGACGTTGATTTCAAGGACAGAGATTTTGGTCAGTCGGCCTACAGCCAGCAAAAAAGAGCTATAAAAGTTTTGTTGGACCTCATGACCTTGGCGTTCATGCTCTATTTTGCCAAAAAACCTTTTTACGCCATGCCGGGGAGGTTGTTCGGGTTTACGGGGGCGGTGATCGCCGGAATAGGTGCCTTGGGGACAGGTTATATGCTCATTCTAAAGATCATGGGCGAAAGCATTGGCAGCCGACCTTTGTTCATGGTTTCTATTTTAATGTTGGTGTTGGGATTGCAATCGGTCATGATAGGCATGCTGGGCGAACTTATGCTCAGGATCTACTTTGAAGCCGGTGGCAGAGATACCTTTGTGGTCAGAGAAACTATTTGACCGTTTTAAAATAATCAACCGTTTCCGCCAGGCCTTTTCCCACCTCTACTTTTGGCGACCAGCCAAGTATCTTTTTGGCTAAAGTTATATCCGGCTTTCTTTGCAAAGGGTCATCTTGGGGAAGCTCTTTGTATTCGAACTGGGACTTGGAGCCGCAGAGGCCAATTATCTTTTCTGCCAGCTCCATGATAGTGATCTCATGCGGGTTGCCAATATTGATAGGTCCTTGGGTTTCGTTTTGCTGCATCAGCTTATAAAGACCGTCAATGAGATCGCTCACGTAGCAAAATGATCTGGTCTGCGAACCTTCGCCGTAGATGGTGATGGGCTCATCATTTAGGGCCTGCAAAATGAAATTGGACACCACGCGTCCGTCATGCTTGCTCATGCGTGGTCCGTAGGTGTTAAAGATCCTGGCTATTCTGATCTCCAGTTCGTGATTTCTGAAATAATCGAAAAATAATGTTTCGGCAACGCGCTTGCCTTCATCGTAGCAAGCTCTAGGACCAATAGGATTAACGTTGCCGCGGTAAGTTTCTTTTTGCGGATGCTCCAATGGGTCCCCATATACTTCTGACGTGGAGGCTTGCAATATCCTGGCTTTGTGCCTTTTGGCCAGTCCTAACATGTTTATGACGCCAATAGTGTTAGCCTTGATGGTACGAACAGGATTGTATTGGTAGTGTATAGGTGAGGCGGGGCAAGCCAGATTGTAGATCTCATCAATAACCAGGTCGTCAAGGTAAAGAGGTTCTATAATGTCGTGCTCTATAAAACGAAAGTTATCTTTTTTAAGTAGATGCTTGATATTCTCTTTACTGCCGGTGAAAAGATTGTCTACACAAATGACGTTCTCTTCTTTTTCGACCAACAGATCACATAAATGGCTACCTAGAAAACCGGCGCCGCCGGTGACCACAATATTTTTCACTTAGACATTATACCAAGTTGGGTTGACAGAAATAACACATTGATTATCATAAATATATTATGAAAAATCCCGGACCAACTCTGTTATTGATAGTAGTTATTGGTTTGTTGGTGGGAGGCATCCTTTTTTACGGAGCTATCCGCAGGTCAACAGTTCCTTACGGGCAAACGACAGCCGAAACCACGACGGCACCTGATGGTGCGCCTGCGGAGGAGGGCGAGGCTCACGTTTCTGCTAGGGGTATCTATCAGGACTATGAACCGGCTCTGCTGGCCAACGCTGACATGGGAAAAGTGGTCCTGTTCTTTAAAGCCGGATGGTGCATAACTTGCGCTGCTTTGGACCGTGATATTGTGGCCAACATAGACCGTCTTCCCGAAAACGTGACCATTCTCAAGGTGGATTATGATAACAGCCCGGAATTAAGAGCTAAATATAACGTTAAGGTACAACACAGCCTGGTGCAGGTCGACGAGGAGGGAAACGAGATCAAGCAGTGGCAGGGTAGTCTTAAGCTGGAGCAGTTCCTGTCCGAAATAGTATAAGATATTACTATGTTCTTATTGCTTACTTCCTTTTTGGCTGGTGTACTGACAATTGGAGCTCCCTGTGTCTTTCCGGTTCTGCCTATAATCATCGGCGGATCTGTTGCAGATGAAAATAAGAGTAGACCCTTTATTGTCATTGCTTCTCTAAGCGTTTCTCTGGTGATCTTCACCCTGCTTCTGAAAGTATCTTCTCTACTCATTATGGTCGATCCAAAATTCTGGACTTATTTTTCCGGCGGCATCGTGCTCATTTTTGGACTGATCACACTTTTTCCCAAGATCTGGGAAAAAATAGCCAACACTCTCAAGTTATCTCAAACTTCGAACACTTTTTTGCAAAACTCATCACAAAGATCAGGAATATTAGGCAGCATTCTTATAGGTGCCGCTTTGGGACCTGTATTCTCCAGCTGCAGCCCTACTTACGCTTTGATCGTGGCCACTATTTTGCCCCAAAGCTTTTTGTTCGGACTGGTGAATATCATTATTTACGTGTTGGGGCTGGCTTTTATGCTGCTTCTCATTTCCGTCTTTGGCCAAAGATTTGTGACCAAGTTCAAATGGCTGGCAGACCCGGAAGGCAAGTTCAAAAAAGTGTTAGGCATTATATTTGTTCTAGTTGGGCTGCTCATCATCACCGGCTACGAGAAAAAGATAGAAACTTTTCTGGTCGAGTCAGGAATTTACAGGGTTTCTAATGTAGAACTAAGACTGCTGGAGAAGTCTAGAACTTCTCATAATTTATAAAAGCCTGGCCATTAAACATGAGTTTTAGGCATTCTCCCATTTTTATAAGATTAATATGTTTTCTATCCGAGGCGATCTCTTCATAGGACAAACCGGATTCCCGGGAAATGTAGAGGCTGATGGGAAATCTGTGTGAGACTATCAAGCAGTTACCTGCCTGTTGCTCCAAAGCTGTTTCCACCACCCCCTTGAATTTTGCATGCACATCCTTTAAGTGATCAACATTGCCATCGCCCATGTAATTTTCCTGAAGATCTTCTTTAAGCACAACGTCCGTTCTGAGAATTTTAGCCAGTAGATTGGTCGTTTCCATGGTCCTTTTGTAAGGGCTGGTATAGATCTTGAAGATATTTTTATCGAAATGCCTCAGTTTATGCGCCAATTCTATGACATCCTCAATGCCTCTGACAGTAAGGACCGTTCCTCCCCGGTCACCTTTTTGCAGGTCTCTGGGGTGAGGTATTCGGTAGTGGGCATGCCTGATCAAATATAAATTTTTTATCATTAGTTACTATTATAAACGACTTTATAGATCACGCCGGCTCTGTCGTCGGAAATGAAAAGAGCGTTTTGAAAGAACTTAATATCTACAGGCCTTCCCCAAACCAACCCGCTATCCATGAGCCAGCCGGTTATAAAATTAGTGGGTTTGGCTTGAGGATCTGATGTATCTATCTTGACCACTTTATATCCGGTGGGTATGGTACGATTCCAGGAACCGTGAAATGTGATAAGTAGATCTTCCTGATCTAGTCCCCTGGCAAATCCCTGAGACACAAAAACCAAACCCAGTGGTGCCGAATGGGCTTGCATTTCATACAGCGGGAATTGAGTGCTATAGCGGCAGTAATTTTCCCTGTCCGGATATTCGGGATTGGTTATGCCGCTGCCATAACAGTAAGGCCAGCCGTAATTCCTACCTTTTTGTATGATATTGACCTCCTCAGGAGGAATGTTGTCGCCAATGCGATCCCGACCGTTGTCCGCGCCCCACAGTTGATAGCCATCATTGATCTGATTGATAATAATGCCCACGCTGTTCCTTAGACCTTGGGCAAAGATCTCCTCGTGAGAACCGTCAAGATCGTACTGCACTACAGCTGCGCGTCTTTTATCAGATTCTTCGCACACATTGCAAGATGAACCGATGGAAACAAAGATCTTTTCATCGGGCGAAATGACAACGGATCTGGTGACATGATTACCTCCGGTAGGCAGGTTATCCACCAAAACATCTCTTTTAGTGAAATTGCCGTCGGCACCAACTTTCCTGTAGGCGAACACGTGTTGTTCATCGGCCACGTAGAGATCGCCTTTATAATAATCCAGGCCATGCACGTTCCTCAGGTTCGAATCAATGATCTTTTTTGTACCATCCTTCATGACCATCATAACTCTTCCCTCACCCTTTTCCGCCACGAACATGTTTCCGGTTTCGTCAAAGTCAAAAGTTCTGGGGGCGGAAAAACCTGAGGTATAGACAGAGACACTAAATCCTGACGGCAGGTAGAGGGTCCTTAGCGTGCCGTTCACCTCAAGCTCCTGAGGTAGAAGCTGGCTAAGATCCGCGCTCAGCCCTTTTTGTTCATTAAAATTGTTCTGCGCGACGTCCTGAGGGGAAATGTTGGTAGTTAAGAGGCTGGTGTTCGTTCGTAAAAAATAAACCACTGTGAAGGCTAGGAGAAAAAAGAATATAAGTACTAGGATTTTTTTCATGTGTGTTAATCATACCAAAGCTCTTAACTACCTTTCAGCCGCATTGTATAATGCCTGTGCTATGAAAGTTATAAAAATTGGCGCCGAATGGTGCTCCGGATGCATTGTCATGAGGCCAAGATGGCAGGAAGTCGAAGAAACACACCCCTGGCTCATCACGGAATATTACGATTATGACACAGCTGATGAAGTTGTGGAAAAATACGGTTTGGAAGAAGGAAAACTACCTACCTTCATATTTTTGGATGATAATGAGAATGAGCTGCTGAGGCTTTCCGGTGAGGTAACGGTAAAAAAACTCACGGAAGTGATCGAAGAGTATAAAGATAGATAAGCGTCTTTTGATGAAAAAAGTT
>Ga0315536_1001049_pt1 | contig 14026 bp, 11 predicted proteins | sample SalMarSW160230MG_FD_203093 | JGI IMG/M metagenome (GOLD analysis project Ga0315536, IMG submission 203093) | Salt marsh sediment microbial communities from the Plum Island Ecosystem LTER, Massachusetts, United States - Salt Marsh Sediment SW1602-30 ... | reverse complement strand
CGGGTCTTTATCACCCCGACATTCAAGCCCGAACTGTCCGTCCACTCATAAACAGTGTTCGCAACGCTTCCAGACCCATACGCGCTAAGGAAGCTCGCCACATCAACAACCGTCTGGTTCAAGCCCGTAGCGCCAAGCGACACCTGGCTGGTTTGAATCCACACCGTCGGGTTAACCGATGTCGCGTCAACAATCGTGTAGTTCATCGAAGACGCTAAAGACGCAATCCCGTTGATGAGCGCCACCGTATTGTTACTCGGCGTCACGGTGCGGTTAACTCCGATCAAGTTGTAGTACGCCGCAGCGGCATCCGCGCCCACACTCACGTTTCCTGTAGTCGGGTTTATCGCCGTCATAAAAGGCAACTGTGTCACCACTCCCGAAGTCCCAGGATTGGTGTACACCGCCACAAAATAATCCAGGCTCCCCGCAACAGAGTACAGCAGATACGACCCAAACCTGTAGTTAGGCAAAAGCGTAAGCTGCGTCCTCACCTCCTGATTAGTCGTAAGCGCGTTCTCCGCAGCCGCGGGACCAATAAACGTGGTCGAAAGCGAAGGATTCTCAAACAAGTCAATCTGACCCAGCCGGTCCCCACCGTAAGCTATGTACACCCCCGCCAAGTTCTTACTGGAAGCACTCTTGAAGTGAGCCAGCTGCATCCCAACAAGATAAGTATTCTCGCCTATAGCCCAAGGAATATAATGCACAAGGGTACCTGACGGACGCTCATAGAACTCTGACCCCGACCTCCACACAAACGGATCACTAACATGGTAGTAAAAGTCGTAGTCCAGTTGTCCCTGAACCGTAGGCGTGCCAAGTAGCGTCTCAGGATACCTTAACTGAGACTCCAGCCAGCCTGGCGCCTTCTGCCAACTGCTATAGTATCTGCTGTAGTATTCGGTCAGGAAGTCTGTGCTGTTTGAGCCAATCAAGTCAGAAACGGTGTAGCCCTGCAGGGTTCCATCATACACGTTTACCAAAACCACACCGAAAAACCGAAGGTAAGGGCTGGCTGAGAAACCAGACTGAAGGGGATAATCCGCGTAAAGCTGAACCGTGTAATAGATGTTTTTTCCATCAGACATCAGATACGCATCTGGATCCATGGAGAGACCGGGAATGAGGATGCTGTCTACTCTGTTGAAGATGTCCCTGTTCCACAACATGTCAATCGGATAGCCAGAGAAGGCAAAACCAAACTGCCCCTCAGAGAAGATGAACCACATGGCCTTCTGCCACCCAGTCAACGTGTAATCCGATGCGCCGCTGTAGGACACGTTTTGCACCTCGTCGTAGCCGGGGATGTGCACGTAAACGTCGCCGTTGAAACCGCCTACACCGGCGGTTGTGGGTTCACCGTAGTAAATTAAAGGTTCAGAGTTGACGCTGAAGGCTTCTTGCGTAGGCACTTCTGCGCCCGTGTGCGTGTTAATCACCATGACCCTCGCCGCGTGAGTGTATATCAGGTGCTCGCTTATCCAGTCTGTGGATGGGAAGGTGGGGGTGGTGGGGGAAACCCAGTACTCCGTGTTGTTCAAAAACACTATCTGAGAGCTGGCTAGGCCCATCCAGTTGTATGCGCCTATCTCCTTAGTCATGGTGACTGAGGCGGCTTGCTGATCCCACTGCCGCACCAAACCCAGAATAGTAGACGTGTTACTTGTAGGCAGACTCAAAACCGACCCAACCTTGATGCCGTCCAATCCCGCTGCCCACCGAGTCACAGTAATCTCCTTTTGAGTTTGAGGATACCACTCATACGGCAAGTAATTATTATTCCAGTTCAAAGAGAAAAAGGCAACAGCGCCAAACTGAACAATCAAAATTCCACCAAGCAGAACCGCCAAAACCTTGAACAGTAGACTTCTCGAACCTCGCCGCTCAAGGGCTCTTAAACCAAAAACTCTGAAGTAAACCCAAGCAAACGCAAAAACAAAAAACAAAGTCCACACTGCACCGTACACGTAGGGTGTTGTGATGTTCATAAGCCAGTACGGCGCACCAATTATAACACCCAAAACAATAATCATCAAAATTACCAGAATTTCACGTATCCACACCACAACGGTGTTGGCGCTGAAGTTCGCAAGCAACCTCAACACCAACCTCACCACAATAACCGCCAAAAACGTTATCAGCACAATCTGCAGCAGACGGTACTCCGCCTCCATAGACGGCATAAGAGCCACAAATTCCGCTCCGGACGCGGGAGACAACGGAAGGACAAAAATTCTGCCAATGTTCGACCAGCTGCCAATTCCCATCGCCGTCATCATTAAAGGATTCATCACATCGCCAATGAACAAGAGGTTCCCTCGAAGGGCGATGAAGAAAACGAATCCGCCCGCCCATTTGATGAGTTGCCATAGAAACCACCTCAGTTTCCCAATCGTTAACCGCGAATTTTGAATCGGCACCGTGACCTGGCCTGACCGTTCAGTTGAAGGATAAAAAGCCCTTTGAAAAGAGTTAAAGAACCGCCAAAGGTCGCTGTGCCCTACCCGCGGGTTGACCAGCAGAAGCGAGAACAGGGCGGCGGCTATGAAGACGTAGTTGTGGTAGAAGATTATTCCAAACCAGTCTAAACCCGCTTTTTGCTGATAAACACTTATGGATATAGACCACTGAAGGTCTATCCAAAGCAGGCTCAAAGCAACGATAAGTGCTATGATTACAACGAGAAAAATCTGAAAAAGCCGTTTTGACGTGAATATTCTCTGTCTCGTACTAGTATCTTCCAAGAAACTTGCATCCCGATTCAATGACTTTGAGTTGATCCTTGACTCCTTTCGCATAAACGGGTTGATTTTGCTTGATTTGACTGTTTTAACGTTTAATACGAAGACGATTTCTATTAGGGCGACTGAGCTTTTTAAACTTGTGTGACTGTAGCTGAACAGCAACAACGGCGATGCTGCTTATGGAGGAAAGTTGAGCAGAGTTGCCAAGCTGACTTTAGAAAAAACGGGCGGACCTAACTGTCTCTCGTGGGTTCACATGTCCTGTTCGGAGACCTTTTGATTTCCTGATGAACCGCTGAACCCGGCAACGCATAGTAACTGGCTGTCATGAGGCGTTCTTAAGTTTGTATTTGCGGGCGCTTGTTTCCACAAGCTCGTTTTCGAAAAGTTTGCGGAGAGACTTGAAAACCTTCTTGGATGTTTCGCCTGTTTGGTCGGCGATTTCCTGGAGAGTTAATTCTTTGCCGTCTTTCAGGGCGTCCAAAACGAGTTTATCGGTTTTGTTCAGCTTCATGGCATTTCCTCTTTTGGTTTGCTGTGTTATGGTTTCTCGGGTTTTTCAATTTTGCGGTACACAAACACGAAAAAAATGCAGGCTGCTCGGTTAACTCTTCGAGTTCTTAGGAAGTTCCACGATGAACTTTGTTCCTTTGCCTTCCTCGGTTTCAAACGTTACCGTACCATTTAACGCTTCAGTTAACCGCTTAACCACGGGTAAACCGAACCCTTGACCTTTAGCCTTGGTCGTGAACAACGGCTTGAAAATCCTGCTCTTAGCCTCTTTAGATATTCCTTCTCCCGTGTCCTCCACGCTTACAAAAGCCTTGTCGCCTGTGCAGCACAAGTTTATGGTTATTTTTCCTCCGTTAGGCATGGCTTGCCGCGCGTTGGCTATGAGGTTCGTCAGAATACGCTTCATGTAAGAGGCATCAATGATAAGCTTCGGGAAACCTTTTTCCGCAAAATAAGATACTTCTACGGTTTCGGGAATATCCATGGTTGAAAGCACAGACTCCACAATCTGCTCAACATCGTTTTCTTCAAGGCACGGCGCCAACGGCTTGGCATAATCCTGCAGGTCAGTAACAATCTTGTTTATGTAAACCGCCTGCTCCTCGATGACACGCATGCTGTCTGCCAACTCCTGTTTAGCTTCGCTTTCAGGTATAGAATGTAAACTGTCCTTTGAAAGGTAAAGCTCGCCAATTATCGCCTGCAACGGGTTTCGGATGTCATGCCCAATCATGCCCGCGGTCTCGCCAATAGCCGCTAACCGCTCCGCATCCCGCAACAGCCTCGTCTTTTCCTCAACCAACTTCTCCAAATGCTTGCTGTAATCCTCCAGTTTATCCTGCATCACCTTACGTTCAGTGATGTCGATAAACGCCGCCACTGAGCCTCTGGGCTGCCGCTCTGCATCGTAAAGAGGACATGCGTTACCCAACAAATGCCGAACAGTTCCCTCCGTAAATTCAATGGCAAACTCGAAATCCCGCAAGACCTCGCCTTTCGCGGCTAACTGAACCGGCATCTCTTCAGGTTTCAACTCACGCCCCTCCTTAAGCACGCGATAGTTAACTGGGCGTTCGCCATCCGGCGCGCTCATTGAAGCGTTCGCGCCTTTAGGCAATCGGAGAAGCTCATAAGATGGACGATTACCAACAATCCAGCGGCTTTCAGGGTCGTTCGCAATCCAGACAACGGCTGGAACAGCATCCAATATGGTTCTCAACTCTTCAGCTCGGCCTCGTTCTTTCTCCTCGCTTTTCCTTAACTCTTCTTCCGCTTTTATGCGGTCAGTAATATCCCTGCTGAACACTGAAATCCCGTCTTTAGTGGGGTAAGCGTGTATTTCAAAGAAAACCGTGCGGTTGCCTATTGGGTATTCGTTCACAAAAAGCTGCGGCTTTTTAGTTTTGACCACTTTCCTGTAGATTGTTGCTGCTTTTCGTGTTGGTTTGTTGTTCCCGAAGGTATCAAAGATGTGTTTCCCGATGGCTTCTTCAGCTTTAATTCCAGTCAGCGTCTCGGATGCTTTGTTCCAGTAAGTGTACCTTAAAGTCGAGTCCATCACAAAAAAAGGGTCAGTGATACTGTCAGTAAGCTCCCTGTAACGCACTTCACTTTGCTTGATAGCTTCTTCGTTTCGCTTACGTCTCGTGATGTCATGTGAGAAAGCGAATATTCTTCCGTCCTCGTCACCCATGTATTTGACGACCACTTCAACGTCTACAATCTGCCCGTTTTTGCGTCGGTGGCGCGTTTCAAAGCGGTCACGCCCTCGCTTCTTAATTTTCCCAATATGTTGTAACACCTTTTTCGCGGACTCTTGGGCTTCCACATCCTGAATGCGCATCTTGAGCAGTTCGCCACGACTGTAACCTATGAGCTTACAGTAAGCAGCGTTAACATCAAGAAAGTGACCTTCAGCGTCTATAATCCAAAAGCTGTCAATGGAGGTTTGAATAACATTTCGGTAAAGCTCCTCAGCTTTTCTTCTCTCACTAACATCACGCTTAACCGCAACTGCCCGCGTAGACTTTCCTTCTTGATCTCTAATCAAAGACGCATTCCCCATGGAACATCACCCACAAAATCTACACCGAACTTCCGCAGCGTGTCAGATTCGACAAACTGTGTCATAAAAACTACCGAAGTTAAATATGCTGGATACACAAAATAAGCTTTTCCAGCCTTGCGTTTCACTAAAAATCAAAAGCAACATTAATAGGAGTCCCTTATGCAGTGTTTAAGGTAACTATGATACCTTTACTGAACGTTAACTGGCAAGATCTTCCTCCACAGTATTCTCTCAGCGAACGCGACACCGACGTCCTGTCCATCATAGACGAAGAAGACCTGACCACATTCACATTCGACGGGTTAAAACGAAGACTAGGTTTGCACCCTGAAACGCTCTCGCGCATACTCAGCCGACTCGAAGACGAAGGCATCGTGAAAAAAACACCTGAAGGCTACAAGGTCACCCCGAAACTCACCCGTCTTAAACTGCACGCCCCACGCTACGAAACACAAAGTGTCTCTCTGCTGCAGACTTACTTGCCATCCAACATGCTCACCCAACAATTAATCTCAACGCTGAAAGGAAAATGGTTCGGCATTCTCCGCTGGCTTGGAATATCAGAAAACAGCGAAGGCCTCACCCTCAAATGGGTCACCGAAGACGGCGGCATCCAAATCGCCGCAAACATATCTGGAAACTCGCTCAACATAGGCGCCAAGTTCCTACGCGACAACAACCTTGACTTAGCCCTGAAAGCCGCGTATCAGCTTATGGCGCACATAGGTAAACTCTACTCGGGCACGAAGCTGGCGAGGCACGTAGCCTACTACGGCGGCGACGACCTCTACCTGATGCCAGCATAAACATGTGACCGACTTTCGCCATTCCTTAGTCAACAAATACCGTCGTGCCCCATTCTTTCTATGTGATAAAAACATGAGTCAATTAGTAAATCCCTTAGAAGTTTTAAAATCAATCTCAGACGCCACAACCGCACTTGTCCAGAAACTCTCCAAATCCATAGTCAGCGTAAACTCGCGAATGTCAAGAGGCACAGGTGTAGTCCTAAACAAAGACGGCTACATCATCACGTGCAACCACGCCATCGCCGGATGCAACAACGTCAAAATAGGTCAAGGACAAAAAACCTACAATGCCCACATAGTAGGCACCGACCCCTACAATGATATAGCGCTGCTTAAAACCGAAAAAAACCCGGATTTCCAACCTATCGAACTCGGCGATTCCTCCACGCTAAACACCGGCCAATTCGTCTTAGCACTCGCTAACCCGTTCAACAGGCAGCAACCAACCGCCACCACAGGCATAGTAACGAATCCAGACGGCACACTCCGCGGCTTACGCGGAACAGCCATGGAAAACATCATCGCCACAGACGCCAAACTGAACCCAGGCTTCTCCGGCGGACCCCTCGTAGACGCACAGGGCAAGTTAATAGGCATAAACACCGCTTACGTCTGGTCACGCGGCATAGCAATCCCCGTGAACAAAGTCAAAACCATAGCTGACAGGCTAATGAGCGGGCGCGTGTTCAAAAAGGCTTACCTGGGCATAGTCGCCAACAGCGTCGCCTTCCCCAGAGAAATTCAGGAGCAAACAGGCTTAGACCAGCAAAGCGGAGTCATGATCTTCTCAGTTGAGCGAGGCTCACCAGCCAAAAACGCGGGCTTAGCCATGGGCGACGTGATAGTGGGATTCAACGGGAAAACAGTCACAAGCTTCTACGACCTGCCGAGGCTCTTAGCTGAAGACGTTATCGGAAAAGAAACCAAGCTCACCATAATCCGCCGAGAAAAACTGCTCGAACTCAACGTCACCCCAACAGAGCATGGAGGAGAAAACAACGAGTAAACAAATCCTGATAGAATTCAACCCGCCGCAGCCGCTCCCCACGCCGTCACCTCTCCGCCCTTTTCCCTCGCCCACGCCACATATACCAATAGACCCTAATCCACAACCCCACTTTCTTTTTTAGGCGAAAAACATAGGCGCAACGGCTCCGAAGAAAAAACGAAGCCCTTAACGCGCCCAACGCAAAGCAGTGCAATACTTATAGAGGCAAAGCTAAATTATTTCACATAGGAGTGAAAAGCTATGCACCCGGCACTGGCTTTCGTCGCAGCGATATGCTTAGTAATCGCAGGTCTTCTTCTGTGCTCTGCCCTTCAAGGCGTAAGCTACTACGGCGTAGCCCCTGAAGCTCAACTGGCCCTCGCCATCATAATAATCATCATAGCCTTAATCATCATATGGATGATATACAAGGCAGCCCAAGCCAAACTATCGAAAATTAAAACTGGAAAAGAAGCCTTAATCGGCTCAAGAGGCGTGGCAGTAACCGACCTCAACCCGAAGGGTGAAATCCGCGTTCTAGGCGAATTCTGGCAAGCCACCGCTAAAGAAGGCGAGATAAAGAACGGTGAAAAAGTGGAAGTTGTGGGCATGCAAGGAATGTTCCTCGTCGTAAAGCCCGTCAAGGAAAAAGCTTAACTCGCTCAAGTAAATTAGCATATGCTTGAGGCTTAATTATGATTGACATATTAGCTCCACTTATAGCGTTTGTAGGCGTAGTGATCGCACTTTTTCTGCTAAGCGGCATCAGAGTCCTTAAAGAATGGGAAAGAATCCCCGTCCTGAGGCTTGGCCGCTACGTTGGCTTAAGAGGACCCGGAATCACATATCTCATACCCCTGATTGACAGAGCACCCGTCAGAATCTCAACCAGACTAGACACCATTCAATTCAGAACCGAGTCAACGCTCACCTCAGACAACGTTCCCGTAAACGTGGACTCAGTACTTTACATGAGACCCGTAGACCTGGAAAAAGCCGTATTGCAAGTTGAAAACTACTACCAAGCCACACAGTTAGCCGCACAAACAACCCTCAGAGAAGTCATAGGCAAAGTCTCCCTTAACGAGCTTCTTGCAGAACGCGAAAAAGTCGGCGCCCACCTGCGCGAAATCATAGACGAAAAAACCGAGTCATGGGGCATAAAAGCCACAGCCGTCGAAGTCAGAGACGTCATAATACCGAGTAACTTGCAGGACGCCATGTCCAGACAAGCACAAGCGGAAAGAGAACGAATCGCCAGAGTCACATTAGCCACTGCAGAGTACGAAGCATCCCAGAAGATGATAGAAGCAGCCAAAAACTACGAGAGTAGCCGCGAAGGCTTACGGCTAAGATGGATGAACATACTGTACGAGTTGGGACAACAGTCAGGCACAAACACCATAATGCTGGTGCCCTCAGTTATGCCGGAAGCAGGATGGCCGCCAGTGGGCATGTACGGCTTCAAAGAACTACCCAAAAACCAATCAAGCAACAAGAAAAAAGAGTAAGATACGCACTTTTTCCCCTATTTCTTTTATTTTCCCTGAATTACTGAAAGCAATTTCTCAGCTTTCAAAACGTTCTCGCGTGTCAGCTGCTTTTTACCGCTTTCACGGTTCTCTCTAACAACAAACATGCGGCTTCTTGGCTGGGCCAACTTCCGACCCCGCAGTCAGGACCAGTGAACCCCATTCGCTCTCCATACTTCTCTTTAGCTGCGACGTACCGTTTCTTTATAACTGCTTCATCTTCAACCAGCTGCTCCGCCGTCGGCTTCGTCACGCCTTTATCATGCAGTTCCGCCACAATAGAGTCGATATCCGTCCTTGAAACGCCCACTCGTATGTGCTTATCCGCGTCCTCCAGCATTTTCCGTGAGATGCCTTCAATGTTTTTCGGCGACGCCGCATACTCAAAAGACACCACGTCAATGTTTTTCACTTCCAACACATCGGGCAGCCCCGACGCTGAATGAAGATGAATCTGCCTTACTGCACCTTGAAAGTCAAAGGCTTTCTCCAGAACGTCGCGTATAACGTCGCTTCCAGCGGCTATGGTTTGGAACCCGAAGCTCGGCTCGTCTATGGACACCACCTCGGTCTTGATGTGTTTGGAGTTCAAGATGGAATTTTTGGCGAAACGCTGTATGGTCTCCGCGAAGCTTTCAAGCACGTCGCTGTAAGGCGTTGTTCCTATTTCCTTCAGATACTGTTCTAACGGCCCAAAAATGGCGACTCGAAACGGAATCGTCTTTCTGTACGCTTCGCTGAGGGCCTTTGCCTCCTCATTGATTACGTGAACTTCTGGCAGGACTGCCTGTTTCGCCTCCACCAGGAAAGTGCCGTTTGCCATTGCACGGTGGATAACGTCGCTGATCTGGTTAATTCCATCATACTGCTGTGGATAAGTAACCACATCCAATCCAGAGACCAGCTTCTTCCTGAACGCATCCAGCGTGACCTCCCAGAAATTCTTCATCAGAAACTCGTCTTTTCGAACATCGCTTCCGCTGAATATAGCGTCTCGCGCAAGCCTGTATGCCCTGTTGAAGGTTTCCCTGTCCACTTCAGGCGGCAACGGGAAACTGCCTATGTCGTCAACTAACGTTTCCATGAAGCATATTGACGAAAAGAATTCTTTTAAAGTTATAGCTGATCCCAACGTCCCACAACACTAAAGAACCACAAATGTGTTGGAGTAGTAAAATTGGAATTGCCATGTCAGAGTCTTGTACATTCTGTAAAATAGCGCGGAAGGAAGCGCCCGCAAGCATAGTCTACGAGGACGAAAAAGTCATCGCGTTCATGAGCATCAGACCCATAAACATCGGTCACACACTCGTTGTTCCAAAGAAGCATTACGAGAACATCTACGAAATTCCAGAAGACGAAGTGGCACACCTATACACAATCGTGAAGAAACTAACCCATGCTGTACAGAAGGCGGTTGACGCGGAAGGCATAAGAATTGTCCAGAACAACGGCGAAGCCGCAGGCCAAGTCGTTTTTCACATGCACGTCCACATAATTCCCATGAACAAAGACCATGCATGGATGCACCACGCCCAAATGCGCGATGCTGACACACTAAAAGAAGATGCACGAAGGATAAGAGAGTTTGTTTGACGAGTTTTTCCAACCCAACATCCCGAAAAACCAGCCTAAACAGGAACACCTATAAAAGAGGGAAAAACCATTTGCTACACTGCAAAAAGCGGGAAAAACATGACTGAAGAACCTAACAAAAGTGAAACCCCTGTTCCAGAGAAACTTTTAATTGATGAACCAACAAATTTTCCGTTTCACGCCGCTTATGGCGTTTATTCCGAATTGTTTGACAGCGCTACTGAAGATGAAGCTAAAGCGGATTTAAACAGGAACATCGAAGCCTTAAAACAGAACAGGATTGACTGTGAAACTTTTTACAGGAACATATCTCATCACCGAAAAACAGGGCATAATCAATATCACGACAGATTTTCCCTGCAAACTCAGAGAAAAAGAGACTGGCGCAAGAAAGCTCAAAGACAAGAGCGCATAAAAAGACACAAAAAATAGGCAAACTTGCCCTGCTTTACTTGAGTATTGATTCAATAGTTAAGTTCAGCACTACCTCTGCAATGTCACTGGCGTACTCCGCGGTTCTGCGGATGCTCTCAATTATCAAACGCAGATGGGGCGCGTCTTCAACATCTACCTTTTGAGAAGAAATCACCGCTTCTTTCTCCATCAAAGCAATGTCTTTTGTTTTTTCAACAATGCTTTCGGCAAGCGCGTAATCTTGCCTGAAAAGTGCTTCTATGGCGGTTTCAAACATTGAAACGGCTAAAGCGCTCATTTTTTCAAGTTTTTCAATTGTTTCTGGATCCAACTTGTTCTTTATTAACAAAACGTTGTCTGCGATGCTGGCTGCGTGATCCGCGGTTCTTTCCACAGACTTAGTTACAAGACGGAAGCCGAGACAGTCGCGGGCGGTTTTCAACCCGATTTCCTTTATTATCCGAGGGTTTTGAATCGCCGTCTTAAGCTGCCTTACTATGTAAAGGTTGAATCTGTCAACTTCGTTGTCAGTAATCTGCACTTCTTTTGCATGCTGGTTGTCAAGCGCTTTCAAGGCAGTTAGGGCATCCCGATGCATAGAAGCCGTTATAATGCTCATTCGCCTAAGGGCACTTTGAACAGAAAGTTCCGGGTAGCTCAACAGAACCTGCAATGTCAGCTCTTGTGGTGTGTCAATGACTATCTCGGTTCCCACGAGCATGTTTCGGGAAAAGCTCTTTATCTCGCGCCTCTGCCTTGTAGACAGTTCCTTTTGGCTTTCACCTTTTATGTGGAGAATGTTATAGCCCACCAAGTATGCGGAAACGGTTTTCCTGATTATGGCGTCTGGAGCATCCTTGGCTGCAACTTTTATTGAGGCTTCCTCAGGTCTCTGCTGCGTTGTCTTGTCGCGGGGGATAATTGATAATAAGCCGCCTTCTTCTTCACGTAGCTTTATCACGCTTCCTTTTCTAAGCTGGTTTTGGTCAACCCATCTTTTGGGAAGCGATATGATGTATGTTGATCCGCCGGTGAATTGGAGTTTTCTCGTTTCTTCAGTTAGTTTCGATTGCATTATCTAAATACCTCTCTTATAATTGCAGTAGTTGTCTATTCATATAGGTATTGTCTATATAGTTTATGGCTTCTATTGAGAAGGAGGAGCATGTTAAGTCCTAAATTTTGATTTTGGCGGCTATTTTTTGATGGTGAAAAACTGCTAACTATATAGACAATATAGACTATGAAGCAGAATATAGTTTATGGGGCATACCCATATACTAAAGCAACGTCTTCATTCATCCAAAGAGGTAAAAAAAATGAATAACACAACAAAAATTGCGTTAGCCATAGTCCTAATCGTTATCATAGTCGCAGCTGTAGCCGCTTATGTTTTCTTCTTAGCTCCTTCAGGTTCAGAGACTATCATCTTAAACGGTGCTGGCGCTACATTTCCACAGCCATTCCTAAATGCCACCATAACAGCCTACACGGGAATCCATACCAACGTACAAATCAACTACCCAGGCGGTGGAAGTGGACAAGGCATTCAACAATTCACCGATAAAGCCGTTGACTTCGGATGCTCTGATGCACCCTTGACAGAATCACAGATAGCAGCGGCACCAAACGCACTCCACATTCCAGAAACCATCGGAGCAATAACAGTCGCTTACAATCTGCCTGGCATGTCTAGTGGTCTAAAACTTACAGGCCCAGTTGTTGCTGACATATTCCTGGGCACCATAACAAACTGGAACGACCCTGCAATAGCCAATCTTAACCCCGACTTAACCATGCCAGATCACGCCATAAGCGTGGTCCACAGGTCAGACGGCTCTGGAACTACAAACTGGTTCACCAAATACCTGGCTCTGGAAAGTCAAACTTGGGAAAGCACAGTTGGAAGCGGCACTTCAGTTCAATGGCCCATCGGAACTGGTCAAAGTGGAAACTCCGCAGTCGCACAAACAGTAACCACAACAGAATACTCCATCGGATACATAGAATTAGCCTATGCACTGCAGAATTCAGTGACTGTTGCAGCACTCAAAAATCCCGCCGGGAACTACGTTTTGCCATCACTTGAAACCACAACTAACGCTGCCGCAGCCCTTCCCACAAGCGGACTGCCATCAGGAAGTGACAGCTGGGAAAACGTAATCATACTCGACTCTTCAGGCGATCAGGCCTATCCGATAGTGACTCCGACGTACATGCTGCTATATCAGGAGCTAAACGTTGTTCCAGGGATGAACATGGATAAAGCAACACAACTAGTGCAATACGTCTGGTATGTCGTACACGATGGACAGCAACTTGCGCCTGCACTGGAGTATGCGACGCTGCCATCAAACCTAGTGCAAATCGACGAAGCAAGTTTGAACTCGATAACGTTCAACGGCCAGTCCATACCAACGCATTAAACATCGCCATGAGATTCGTTGAATCTACCCACAACTTTTTTTGTTTAAACCCATAAAAATCGAGCAGATATGAATGAATAGGAAGCTGACAGGCGACAATATCTTCAAAATCCTAGCTGGTGTCATCGCGGCCTCAGCTGCCGTAATCTTGCTCCTCAATGCTGACGTTCTCATCACAGGTTCAGTGCCAGTTCTGCAAAAATTCGGCGCCAGCTTTTTGACAGGAAATAACTGGAATCCTGTTGTAGGTCGAGAATCTTTCGGGGTGCTTCCTTATGTTCTTGGAACACTAATCACGTCGGGTATAGCTCTGTTAATTGGTGTGCCCTTGAGTTTGGGGATAGCCATTTTTCTGGTGGAAATGTCGCCTAAAGTCGTGAAAGTTCCCCTTTCCTATCTCGTAGAGTTGTTAGCGGCGGTTCCCAGCGTTATTTATGGGCTCTGGGGCTTATTCGTTCTGCGCTTCTGGATTACAGATTACATTGAAATTCCCTTAAGCAAATACCTTGGTTGGATTCCCATATTCAGCGGAGCACCTTTTGGTTTGGATTTCTTCACTGCAGGCGTAATCCTGTCTATAATGATTATCCCAACCGTTGCTTCAGTATCAAGAGAAGTCATCAGCGCCGTTCCTGATTCTGTTCGAGAAGCCGCATATGGCATTGGGGCTACAAAATGGGAGGTCATCCGCCACTGGGTTCTCAGCTATGGGCGCTCGGGAATTTTCGGTGCCGTAATTCTGGGTTTAGGCAGAGCGGTAGGCGAAACCATGGCGGTCACCATGGTGATTGGGAACGCTGTGGGTCCAATCGCTATGCCTATCACGCTGTTTCAGCCAGGTCAGACTTTGCCTTCTTTGATTGCCAATGGTTTCTTAGAGGCTCCAAATCCGTTGGAAAAATCTGCCTACGTCGGCGCTGGATTAGTTCTATT
>Ga0315536_1001048_pt1 | contig 14031 bp, 3 predicted proteins | sample SalMarSW160230MG_FD_203093 | JGI IMG/M metagenome (GOLD analysis project Ga0315536, IMG submission 203093) | Salt marsh sediment microbial communities from the Plum Island Ecosystem LTER, Massachusetts, United States - Salt Marsh Sediment SW1602-30 ... | reverse complement strand
GCTCGGTTCGGCGGGAACCAATCCGCTGAAATTACCCGATCCCTGATCCATCAATCCCCATCGTCCGATGCCGGATCGTCCGTTTTCGGTATTCCAAAGCGCAGGCAGCCCGATCTGAAAAGCAAATTTTTGAGCAATGATTCCGAGGAGACCAAATTCATAACCATCCTGGTTTTCTGTTTCAGGCAGAATAATTCCTTCTTGAACAGGCTCGTTCCCATTTTTCACGGGGATGCCTGAATAGTCCGGATCGCCATCGGCCAGATACGTTCTCAAATAATCCAGATTCAAAAATGCCGACGGAATGTCCTGGGGTGTGAAATCAAAACCAAGATCGATGTCTTTGCCGACACCCGCATGAAAAACGATAAAACAATCGAACGAGGAGAATAAAGCACCGGCATCATCGGCAAGTAAAATAGCGTCTCGAAACAGTTCGGCCAATCCCCGGTCCGTGGTTTCCTCGGACGTGTTGGGATTGTAGTCTCCCATTTCTTTGGGGAGAATCAATGTCATTGGGAAAACTTGACTATCCACAATCAATTTACCCCGGCTCGCGGACAGATAGTAACTGGATAAAGCTCTTAGCTGATTCTGAAAATAGGAACCATCATGCGGAGGAGGATCAATCAGAGGACCGGAAGGTGAGGACAAATCGAATTTCCCGTCTCCGGTCGTTTTATTGTTCTCATCCGTTTGGAACTCGGTCATTAGTGCCAGAATGTGGACTGTATCCGGCTCCGAAAGAGCCGATACCTGTGGTTTCAAAAAACAGAACCCATTCTGGAAATATAGTTTTGAATGCTCAAGAAGATTACGCTTTGAAACAACCGGTTTTCTCTGCCGGATGCGGACAGGTTCAGCCATTAAAGAAAATGAGAAACTCAGAATGATCGACCATAAAAAAATATAAATGAAAGCTTTTCTCATAAATTCTCCACAGATAAACAAAATACCCCACGGAACAAAGTGGGGTATTCTTTAAAACAATCTATAACATCAGTCTAAAGAATCCGGCACATTTAAAAACCGATGGTTAAGGAAAACCGCATGGTATCCGCAAGCGGGTGTCCCTGTTCTGCCGCCACATAGGCAAAATCAAAACGATATTTCGAATATTGCAGCCCGGCTCCGAAAGCAGGAAATTTCACCTTGCCTTCCTCATCGTAATAATAACCGGCTCGTAAAAAAATCATGTTGTTATAAACGTATTCACAACCAATTGAGCTGATCAATCGTTTCGCCTGGTCGCTCAGCGATCCGTCCGACCATGATGTAAACAGAGCTTTATAAAAAGGATCCGACGTGCCGTCCTTGTGGCGGACAACCATCAGCTTGTTCGTATCCAATGCTAATAAAAAGCGATTGTATTCCGTATCCAGCAACCGGTAAGCAAATCCGACTTTAAGATTGGTTGGTATGGGGTCTGCCTGTGCCTGATCCACATAAGTGATTTTCGGCCCCATGTTAGAAATGGCGGCACCAAATGAAAGTCCCTTTGGGAAATGAAATTTGTACAGTACGCCGACATCCACGGAAAAAGCATTCCCTTTTCCACCACCCTTTTCCTCACCCACCTGGACCCAATCCGGGGCCAGAAGGCTTTGAATGAACCTCATATTCACACCAAGGCCAAGATTATCATTCAATTGAGTGGCATATCCCACAGTCACGGCAAAATCGTAACTGACAAAACGCCCCTGTTCCTCATTGTTTTCACTCATCCAGACCTGCTCGCCCATATTGAGGTAGGTCACGTTGGCACCGATGGTTCCTCCAAGACTTTCGAAATATTGACGAAAGGATCCAAACTCGTAATACATATCATCAACAAGTCCGGGAAGCCATTTACAGTGCATGAGTGTGATTTCTCCACCCCTCTGGAAAGCCAGCCCTGCGGGATTCCAGTGTATTGCTGTTGCATCATCCGCTACTGCCACAAAAGCCTCGCCCATTCCAGCGGCTCTGGCTCCGGGAGAAATAAGGAGAAAGAGCACTGCTGATTCGCTCACGGCAAATGCCGAAGACGTAAACATCAGTCCAAGGGTTGTGATCATCAGAATAATGAAAAGTTTTTTCATTGTATCCTCCAGAAATAAATAAAAAACCGAACTTTCATGTCCTGCAGAAAAACACACGGACCATGAACATTCGGTCTGGATATAAGTCCGTAAAGGTAAGCGGAATACCACATTCTTTTTCTGCAGAAACAGGTTAACTAAAATCCACCAGACCTTTAACGAACTTCTATAGGCAATCTCCTTAAAAAACCTTCTGTATGGGTTATAAATGTATTAAATCGTCACTGAAATGTCAAGTTTTTTTTTCATACACAATATACTTTGCTTGAAATTAGAGCAACAATTATGCCATTAAAATAAATTTTTTCCCCCGAGCATCACAAATAAAAACGTGCGGCATGTACAATACCGCACGTTTCAATTCTGGTTTGTTCATTTTATTTAAGGAGCATCATTTTCCTGACCTTGGTAAACTTTTCCGTCACCAAACGATAGAAATAAATACCGCTCGGAAACGTACCGGCATCCAATTGAATCGTATAAACCCCGGCCTTCTGAACTTCATCGACCAGCTTTCTCACTTCACGGCCCCGCATATCAAACAGGATAAGAGCCACGTGCTGAGTGATTGGTAAGTCGTACTGAATGGTTGTAATCGGATTGAAAGGATTCGGATAGTTATAATTCAGCGCGAACTTCTTTGGTATGCCGGAAACATTCTCAACACTGCTTGTTCCTATCGTTTTAAACGTCCTGATTTCAGCACCGGTTATTGTGTTCTCGTACCAACTGTCATTTGCATAAAGACCAAGAGCGGTATCCGCAGCGGTCACGGCGACCCAATAATCTGTATTCTGCATCAAACCGGTTAAAACATAACTCGTGACATTGCCGATGGAAACCATATCGGGTTTGATAAAACTGCATGGCTCAAAATGCGATTGTTCAACGGAATAATAGATATGATAGCAGTTCGCATGAGTTGCCGCTTCCCAGGAAATTTCGACAGAAGTATCTTCGACCGATTCTATTGTGATTGGGTTGGGAGCGATACCTGCCGCTTGATCAGCAACCGACAATGCCTTCAGATGATCTTTGTTAAAGAAATCATTGAGCGCCTGGTTGATAAGTGCGCTGATGGCAGTAAGTTCATCAGGCCTCAAATCACCAGCCCTTCTTGCCTGATGAATATGTTGAGGTACAAGCAGACCAAGATTGCTTACACCCACAGAATCGGGTGGTATGGATCCTTTAAATCGTCTCGCATGATCTCTTGTTAATACATTAAACTTGTAATCCCAGTCTACACTCGGTTCAATCTCAGTGGCCTGATTAAAATCATTCCAGGTCTCGATGAGACACCACGGCATCTGAAGCGGATGGCTGTAATTATGAACTTTTTCCCAGGTCAGATTATAAACCAGAGTATCCTGGCGGCTCATCCAGTGATCCTCGCCCAGCGACCATTCCCTGTCGTCAAAGCCGGGCCAAACACCACCGAGCGCAAAAAGAAGATCACCCGGATCCGGCAGATAATTTTCCCGGGAGTAAGTTGTATCGATATAGGACTCACCCCATTCCATGCCATTTGGATCCCACTGGCCATCCAACGGCTGCACCCATGGATAACACACATCTACCGGATCGAAACATTCCGGTTCGGTCCCGTTCCAGAGAAGGAAGACGTCCGAAGGTAATGTCGTATCGGCACAGACACTGTACTCTGCCGGCGTGTAGATGGGAGCCTCTGCATTATAGAGAAAGAGCGGCCGGCGAACATGTCTCCGGGTGCCCCAGTATGCCGGATGTGTCATCAACGAATCTCCCATATATTCGAAATTGGGTTCCATCTCTCCAAATGCTTCTTCGTTATAGGAGGCAGCAATCTCAAAATTGAAGCCGAAGATATTGTATTTCTGATACAGAATATCGGCTTCGTTGAGTAATCCTTTCATGCCTGGATTTTCGTAAGCATCTTTTCCGTACCAGTCTACCGCAAAACCGTCGATACCGCACGCCCATGCCGCAAGAATATGGTATTCCCATATGTACGGATCGTAGGAATCATAGCGGTTAAACAAGGAAGTATCGGCATAACCGCCAGAATAATCGGGAATCCAGTGACGAAGCGTGGAATCACTCTCTGTATCTGCATACCATGGTTGGTATCTGGCCAGCAGATACCGTCGGCCGGTACCCCAGTTTTCTTCGGGATAGGCAAATCCAAAGTCGGCATCGAGAAAAACCTCACCGGCGGCAAGACTGACATGCATGGAATCTACTGTTGTAATTTGATATCCGCCTGATGGAAGCTGAACATATCGATGTGCCTTCACATCAAATTCACCTGGCGGAAGGTGTGTAAAATAATAGAGCCCGAATCCATCGGTCTGAAGACTATCAACCAGAACTTTGTTAAAGAGAAGAAATACTTTAACCGTGGAAAGCGGTGTCTCGAACGGATCCTGATTTGCATCCCAATTTTTATCGTGCCAGGTATAATTTCCGATCACTCCGGAATCAGCAGCCATGAAACCGAAATCAGCATCAAGGAAATCCTGACCCTGAATTAATTCCACGCGCATGGGATCATTGTTCGTGGTACAGACATAGTTCCAGGGCATATCATCATCTGCCGCATAGACATCTACTATATAAACACCCGGTTCAAGCTCTTCAAACAGGTACATACCGTCTACATCTGTTGAATCCAGCAGCAGGAGCGTTCCCAGCGTGTCAAACAAACCGACCGTAATTTCCGGCAAACCAATTTCATCCGTATCCTGATCACCATCACGGTCTTTGTCCTCCCAGACGTAATCACCAATCGAACCTGTCGATTTCAACCGATAACCAAAATCAGCATCATTATAATCTTCGCCAATCGCCAACAGGACTGTATCCGGCTCATTATTGGTGGTCAGAATATACCAGTCTGGTATCGTACTATCTTCCACATCGACAACATAGAGACCCGCTTCAAGTTCGGTGAAATCATACGCACCGTTGGCGTCTGTCGTATCGGTCTTTATCACAGTATTGCCCAAAATAAGCTTCAGAACGACATCCGGTATACCGGCATTGGTTTCATCCTGATCACCTTCGCCGTCCGCATCATTCCACACATAATCGCCAATACTGCCGAGGAGACCGCGATAGCCAAAATCAGCATAACTCACAATTTCCGCCGGTCCAAGGTCAATTGAATAACGACCTTCAGCCGATGTACGGAAATAACCTTCTGGCAAAGTCGTTTCATCGACTTCAACTCGATAGATGCCGGGATATAAATTATTGAAGCGATAATACCCGTTACTGTTGGTTTGAATAATGCCGACAATAACCCATGATGCGTTCCGCAATATCACCTTTACATTCGGAATCCCCTTCTCGTCAGGATCCTGATCTCCCTCACCATCGGCATCGTGCCAGACATAATCACCGATACTGCCACCTTCCGGGCGGTATCCAAAATCGGCATCGTTGTAATCTTCTCCCATGGCCAGATCCACTGTATCGGGTTCATTGTGAGTTGTCAGGTAGAAATCAGCAGGCAGACTTGCTTCATTCACCTCCACAATATAAGTCCCCAGAGGAAGGTTGGTGAAATTATAAATACCACTGGCATTTGTGGTATCCGTCTGGAGTGTGTCTTTTCCCTGAATCAGCCACAATTCCACATCAGGAATGCCTGATTCATCCAAATCCTGAATACCATCTTCGTTCTTGTCGATCCAGACATAATCACCAATGGAGCCTGTATAATAACCAATGTAATGACTGGAATCATCATCAGTGGCAACATAGCCCTGCCAGTCTGTGCCCTGGACACTCCCGAGATTGGCATATTGACCCCAAGCAGCAGTGCCGTTAGCTTCATAAGTCCAGGTTTCACTAACATCGATACTATCATTACTATTGGCATCATTTCCTGAGAATGTGAGAATCAAGCTATGGTCGTCAATGACTTGTACATCTCCAAGCGGTACAGCGCCGATATTTGTGACTACATAGGTCCATGTCACTGGATTTCCAAAAGGAATGGCTGGACCGGTCGGACTATCCGCATCCTCACCATTTGTAGCCTTTTCGATATGAATTCCCATTGAATAACCAAAATAGTGACTCGTATCATCATCGGTGACATTATTGCTTCCAGGATCTTGGCCGACGACCTCAGCTACATTTTCATACTGGCCGGAACTTGCTGATCCGGTCGCCTGATAGATCCAGGTTTCACTCACATCAAGACTGTCGTCTCCATCGATGTTTCCACTAATAAAGGTCGGATTAAAATTATCCCCCGGATTTCCGGGTGAACCGTTGTCATCTGTCAGGATTACATTGGTCAATCCGACATTTCCCAAATTCGTTACCACATAATCCCATGTGATTGTACTGCCCACAGGAACCTGCGGTCCTGTTGGGTCATCTGCATCCTGTCCATTCGTGGACTTTTCGATGTGAATTCCTGTGTAATACCCAAAATAGTGACTTGGATCATTGTCAGTATAAGGAACACTATTAAAGTATCCCACAACGCTTGCATAATTTTCATACTGACCAGCGGTAGCTACACCCTGCGCCTGATAATTCCAGGTTTCATAAGTATCCAACAGATGATTCCCGTTGGCATCTCCGCTGAGATACGTCGGATTAAAATTATCCCCTGGAACACCCGGCGTACCGTTATCATCAGTTACAACCACACTTGCCAGAGGCACATTTCCTGTGTTTGTTACTGTATAAGTCCAATGAACTGTGTTGGTAACAGGAATAAAGGGGCCGGTGGGCAAATCCGCATCCTGGCCCTCCGTAGCCTTTTCAATATGAATGGAAGGTGAAGCCGTTTCAATATTAACTGTGTAATCTTCAACTTCCCCGTCAACAGCCAAACCGGTGATACCCAAACCGCCCGCAGAACTGAAGCGGAACCGCGAAAAAGTTGCAGAAGGAGACGAAGCGGCAAAAGGCACTGAAAATGAAAGATTGTTATTCCCGGCAACAATATCAAGGTCATTAAAAATTTTCTCGTTTGCATCACCCCAGTCACCGTCATCATTAAAGTCGATCCATGCATCCAGTTTACCGGCTGAGGAAGCATTTACAGTGACGTAGGCGGTCGTACCGGGAACGATGGATGACGGCAGCGTTACACCGTCTTCGTCATCAGTCCCGTTTGTATCATCACCGGTTGCTCCAGCACTCGGCTGACCGTCTGCTTCTCCATCGATACTTCCTCCAAGCCGGAATCCGGAAACAATCGTATGCCTCGCACCGTTGCTGGCAAGAAGAACCGGATAGGTCGGATCGGGTGCATCCCCGAAATCCTGCGCGACTTCGATTTCGACTTCGTAATCTTCCACTTCCCCGTCATTGGCCTGACCGCTCGGAGACAGCCCTCCTGTACTGCTGATACGGAAACGGGAATACGTTTGTGACGTCACAGTTGCCGTACCAGGAACCGTAAAATTCAACACATTATTACCGGCAGACAAAACAAGATTATTAAAAATCTTCTCTCCGGAGTCATTCCAGTCGCCGTCATCGTTGTAATCGATCCATGCATCAAGCCTTCCCTCACCTGAAGCATTAACTGTAATTTGTGCTTGCTGATACTGGACCAATGAAGTGTTAAAACTCACACCATCTTCGTCGTCATTTCCGTCTGTATCGTCACCGGTAGCACCGGTCGTAGGTTGACCATCCGGGTCCCCGTCCACACTGGCGCCAAAACGCAGTCCAAAGCCCAAATTATGTCGTGCACCATTATTAACCAAAAGCACAGGATAAGTTGACGGCGCATCTCCAAAATCCTGTGCCGCGCTGATACCAATTGTATAGTCCTCAACTTCACCATCTGAAGCACCGCCGGTCACACCCAATCCACCAGCACTGCTGAAACGGAAACGGGCGTACGTCTGTGATGTCACAGTAGCCGTTCCCGGAACCGTAACATTGAGCGGATTGGACCCCGCAGACAACACATAATCATCGAAAATCATTTCACCTGCATCATTCCAGTCACCGTCATCATTAAAATCAATCCAGCCATCCAATTGACCGGCCGCTGAAGCTGTTACCGTAATACTGGCCGACTGATAAGGCCTGAGTGTTGTATTGAAAACCACACCATCCTCATCATCGATTCCGTGTGTATCATCGCCATCGGCGCCAACTGTGGGCTGCCCGTCTGCTTCGGAATCGATGGAAGCACCTAAATAGAATCCGCTCGAAATGGTATGATAGGCACCCGAACTCGCTAAAAGCGTCGGATAATTGGTTTCTGGTGCATCTCCGTAATCCCGTCCCGGTTGAATCGTGACCAGATAATCTTCTACTTCTCCATTGTTTGTGTATCCGGTCGTCGAAAGGCCGCTGTTTGTGCTGAAACGGAATCGGGCATACGTATCGCCGGACTGAGAATTGTATGGCACACCAAAACTGAGAGAATTAACTCCGGCGGTAAGTGATTCGTCATTAAAAATCTTTTCACCCGTATCGTTCCAGTCGCCGTCCCTGTTAAAATCGATCCAGCCGGACAGCAGACCCGCTGCATTGGCATTGACATTGAGAGTCGTTGTCAGTGCAGGAACCAGTTGGGAAGTAAACGTTACACCGTCTTCATCGTCATTGCCGTCTGTATCATCACCTGTGGCACCCGCATTCGGCTGACCGTCGCTTTCCGAATCCACGGAAGAACCCAGAAAGTGAGAACCATCCATGCGGTGCCGGGCACTACTGCTTGCCAATAAAGTAGGATATGTTGGATCAGGCGCGTCCCCAAAATCGATCTGCTCGGAAATGGTTACAGTATAATCTTCAACCTCGCCCGTTGAAGCCAAACCAGTATAAGCCATTCCCGGTGTGGAAGCGGTCACAAAACGAAAACGGGAAAAAGTCTGGCCAAGTTGAGCGCCCCACGGTACGCTGACAGAAAGATTGTTCACACCAGCAGAAAGAGCTTGATTGTTAAATACTTTTTCACCTGCATCATCCCAGTCCCCGTCATCATTCCAGTCGATCCAGCCGTGAAGGTATCCCGCGACTGAAGCAGTGACATTGATACCGGAATTGGCTCCCTGAACAAGCCCTGAAGGAAAAGAGACACCGTCTTCATCATCGATACCGGCAATATCGTCTCCTGTAGCACCCGAATTGGGCTGGCCATCGAATTCATTGTCAATGTTGCTTCCCAACATGACGCCGGATTGAATCTGATGTCTCGGACCGTTATTCGCAAGTGTGGTCGGATAATTGGTTTCCGGCGCATCCCCAAAATCGAGATAATCCCGAATTTCAACCTGATAATCTTCGACTTCGCCGTCATTGCCTTTTCCTGTGTAGGACAATCCCCCTGCGGAGCTGAGACGGAAACGGGAAAATGTTTGAGCAGTTACTGTTGCCGTAGCCGGTACTGTGAAAGTCAGATCATTGTTGCCGGCGCTCACTGCCGTATTATCAAAAATCTTTTCCCCGGCATCTGCCCAGTCCCCATCATCATTAAAATCGATCCAGGCATCCAGCTTTCCGGCTGCCGAAGCATTCACACGAACTGTGGCCTGTTGACTCCGCACCAGACTGTTAAGGAATGTCACGCCGTCTTCATCATCGTTGCCGTCTGTATCATCTCCGGTGGCATTCGAATTCGGCTGGCCGTCTGCCTCGCCATCGATACTTGCACCCAGTGTGAGACTGTAATGAATGACATGATAAGCGCCGTTGTTTGCTATCAGGGTAGGATAGGGAGCCGGCGCATCACCATAATCGGCAAAGAAATTAACCACACCCGGAGAATTGGGCACTTTATCCTCACCAATACCGTCATCGTCATCCGAGCCGGCAAAGGCCATGAGGCGAACCGAAAAACTCTCCCCTGGAGTAAAAGTAAATCCAGGCAGGGTTGAGAAATTGGGTATCGTAAACGAGAGATCCCCCGAGCTCCAGGCCGCATCCGTAATGTCGGCAATTTTGGATCCCCACAATACACTGGTCTGCGGCGAATAAAGCGCTGCTCCATTACAATTATGAACAGCAAAATTGCTAAAATCCATGCCCGTGCTGTTGCTCACACCCACAACAAATTCGGCCTGAAAATCATTGTTCGAATCAAAGCCAATACACAATGCTTCCGGTCCGCTCAGATTTGCATGGTCGGTTCCGCCGCGAACAGCGAGCCAGGCGCTTGTTCCGCCTGGATCTCCATCATCATCCGCATCGCCGCCGATGCCGTCAAAATCCATAAACACAGACATCACGTCCGTCGAAGGATTGTAAGTCAATCTCACAAGCTGCATGTCCCAACCGCTGATTGTTCCGGCCGGCGGTGTGGGAATGGTTGCATCAACCGGAATCCCGACATCCCCGACTGCATCGGGAATGTTAATCACCTGAGATATAGCTGTTGAAATGTTGAAACATACTATAAAAACAGCAATCCACGCTCCGACAAGAAAAGTTCCGGCAATCCGTTTTCCAGATTTCATTCTGCTCTCCTCCATTTTTCAATTCGAAATGATTTTCAATTTTCCCAGAATCAGACAACTTGGATAAAAAAAAGAGAAATAAACATCTCTGTGCACTTTTTGATTTGTATGATTTTTTAATCCTGAATAATAATTATTATGGCACTGCATAATTATTTCGTAGTTAATTATAAGGAAATAACTATTTTCACTATTTTTTATCGACGATCTGTTTTCTTGGAAAATACTGTACTAAGGAATTGAAGGACCGATTCTTTTGAAAAGTGAATGGCCTCTTTTCAGCTAAGAGTCGGCAAACATCAATTTGTGGACTCAAAAGCACAAATTGTACCAACCTGTTTTTGAAGGAAAATTTAGTGGATTCTATTTGATCAAAACCATCTTTTTCACTATCACATTCTGACCTGTTTCAAGATTGTAGAAATAGACACCGCTGGGCAAATCAGATCCGTCAAAAATAACCCTATGATTCCCAGAAGACTGTATCTGATTGATCAGAGTCGCAATCTCCCGACCTGTGACATCATACACAATTAGCATAACGTTCCCGGTTTTACATAGAGAGTAGGAAATTTCGGTGAATGGATTGAAGGGATTGGGATAATTTTGGAGAAGTGAAATTCCTGCAGGCCGAAGGACATTCCGATCTTCATAAACATTTGTCTGAAATTGATACTCGTAAGCACCGATATCAAATCCAATACCCGAAGGCCTCGGCAGACCATCATAATCCTCCAGAGGAGCACTAATCGGAGTTCCATGGTCAATGGCGGAAGCCGATGACAGCAAATGCAAATTAAAATCTTCGGGAGAAGAAAAAAGAGACGAATCATGATAAACAACGACCGAATGCGAATCCTGACCGCTGTAGGCGGTCCATTCCCCGGAAGCAATCTGATCCAGAGAAAATTCCTGTTCCCCTGCAGAAATCATCCGCGGCGGATTGTCGATGTGGAAAAGATTATAATCTCCCTGATAATTCTCCGGGTGGACATCGTGTAAAAGCCCGACGTTGTCGCCTCCTGCCAAGATACAGTTTGTAATTCTCAATTTGTCCTGGGGATTTTCAACTGCAATGTTGTAGACATGTCCGTTAAAAAACGTGCTGTTCTGAAGAATCGCCAGATGCGGTGTTCCAGAATCATCCACCTCGACATTGACCACATCATTGTTGTATCCGAGACAATTGACCAGTTTAACGCTGTCCTGCCAAATTTTGTATCCGCCCCAGGCACATTCGTGGGCTGAACAGCGGTTGAGCACTGTATTTCTGGCGCTGATGTCAAATCCATCATAGACATCGTAGGTTTCACAACGATTTAAAACGAACCCGTATTGAGTGCCATGGCCGAGTGCAAATCCATCTACATTCTGTTCGGGATCCCGGCTCGTGTGGGAAATACAATCGTTCAATGTCCCGTTATAGCAATCATTACCTTCCCAGGGTGAGGCATCGAATCCGTACCCGGTGAAACGGTAGATCTCGACCCGGTTCAATTCAAAATCGTGTGCACCGTCCGTCGCACCGATACCGTACCAGACCTCGTGAACTTCACAATCGGAAATCTGGATGTGACCGCATGTGGTGATCCAGATGCCGGTATCCCAATTTCTGATCTCCAGTCCGGCAAGCTGGATACAAGAGTGAGAAATCCGGAAACCCGTGCTTCCGCTGGTCACACCTGTTCCGTCAATAACGGGACCCTCGTTCGGATAACACGCGAACACAATCGGTCCTTCAGAATCATCCCCGTCACGGATCGTGTACACATTTTCATAGTAGATCCCCGCCCGGATCAGGACCGAATCTCCCGCTGTCATGGTTTCCGCCGCTTTTTGAATCGTCCGCCAGGGCTGCTGTTCGGTACCCGTATAAGAGTCGTTCCCATTTGTCGACACAAAAAAAACAGTCCCAAATGCGGGCAAACTGAAAGAACCCAGACACAGAAGGACTGTTAATTTTAATACAATTGATTTTGCTATATTCAAAATCATTCTACTTGACCAGCATCATTTTTTTAATCAGAACCTGCCGAGCCGCCTCAAGTTTATAAAAATAGACGCCGCTTGGCAAATCAGATCCGTTAAATATAACTTTGTGTTCACCAGATGATTGTATACCGTTTACCAGAGTCATAATCTCCCGCCCCATGATATCTAAAACGATCAATTTGACATCAGCAGGTTTGTCGAGAGAATAGCTAATTTCTGTGATTGGATTGAAAGGATTGGGATAGTTTTGAAAAAGTGTAAATTGATTTGCAATGAAAGCTGTTTTGTTCACGTTCGTCGCATCCGGTCCCCATATCCAAGGACGAAGGCACGGGTCCCAAAAATCAGCTGTACCAAACGAACTTGGATCATAATCCAAATTTTCACTATCAGACCACCACCTTAAAGCACTTTCCCGATAGCCAGTATCATTATCATTGACCTGAATCTCAAAGCCTATGGTTGGTCCGAACCCATACTTCCTGGGTAAATCTGCCGCAGGAATAGCCAGCTCAAAATAATATCCGTTTTCTGTATCCTTCCATGCACAGACCGCATTCTCCGGTCCAGGATTCCCTCTCGTTTCGCCGTATACCCATCGCCAGTGCACATCATTGTCGGGAATATAGAACCCTATATTTTTTTGATTTTGAGCATCAAAATACAATTCGACACCATCATTTTCCGATGGATCAGAAGCAGTGGTATTGATCTGGTCATCGATAACATGAACAAACAGATAAAGTGTCGTTTCATCAAAAGTAATACGAAAATCCATTTTGATATCATCCCAATCATTCATTTCACTGAGATCTGTACCCGCCAAATATTGGTTAAAAGGTTTTTCAGATTGTTCTTCCCAATTCTGATCCAGATCACCATCGATTTCGGGTTGAGGGGAATTCATCCAAATAATATTTAATTCAGAAATAACTTCATGCCAGCTCAGAAAACCAGTGCCAAAAAGACTGGGATTAAACCCGGAATCATTACTTGATGACCACCATTTGGAAATACTTTCAAGAATATGGTTATCCCGGTCATTACACTGAATATCGAAGCCAATTTCAGAACAAAAATCCAATTCAGAATAGAAATCACTTAGAGGAAGAGCCAGTTCGAAGTTGTAACCATAATCGGTTTTAAGCCATGCCAACTCTTCGTTTCCTAAACCGGGATTTCCGATTGTATCCCCATACACCCATATCCAATGATAATCGTTATTATCAAGATAGAAATCAAGCTTTAGATTATTTAAATCAAAATAAATTTCAATACCATCATTTTCAAATGGAATTTCTGAATCGGTTTGAATGGTATCATCCATCACCTGAACAAAAAGATATAAAGCCGTATCGCCGTACATGAAACGGAATGTTGTATAAAAATCTAACCAATTCTCAGGCTGAATATTATCTACAAATTTAGACATATGTATGTTACTCACATTATACCAAATCGAATCCAGTTGACCATCGATTACTGGTGTAGTATAATAAGCATGCGGAATATATAAAGTGCTATCGATAACT